>NODE-72-length-33770-cov-11.4933_pt1 | contig 33770 bp, 33 predicted proteins | sample MGYA00139097_ERZ477577 | MGnify/ENA metagenome assembly ERZ477577
TTGTGCCAATCTTTTGCTGAATGACAGGGCCGGTCATGGCAATTTTTTCACCTTCATCTCCTAAAATACCGCCTTAATCTGCATTTACAGATCAATTGTAAGCACAATGGGCTGCGATTGATAGCCCCACCTGTCGCCATCATTGTTGAGTTCAAACGCTTGGGATACTACTCCAGTGGACCGAGACAAATAGTCTGGATCAATCTTTATGAGCCGAGACTCAGTCAAGCTTGGGCTTATGGATAGAGGCGGCATGAGAATAGCGGAGGTGCTCAGATGAAGACCACAGAATTTTCAAGGTAGAAAGCTGATCATCCAGAATCTCAAGAGCGGCAGACCAGATGAAATACTTTAAACCGGGCCATCCAGAGCACTTGATTGTTAATAGTAAATACTATTATTTATCTATTGTTTTAATTCTATTGTTTTTGTTTATCAGGGCCATATATTTTGAGTTAAGCCGATGATCAACAATTACCTAAATGAAAAGAGCCATAGGATCACGGTGAATCAAAATCAACATAAAAAAAACAATGAACCTAAAGGGAGTTTGTTATGAGTATGCGAGGAGACATAATTTCAAAAGAGTATCAAAAAATGGTGTGGGTACGAGACAAAGATGGCAAGGAGTATGCGTGCTACTTAGATGATCTTCAAAATATAAAGAAGAAGGACGATCTCACAGACGAAGAAAAAGAGAAATGTCTGGATATAAGCCAGGTCTTGGGGCCCAATTGGTAATTGTCTGAATTACCCCCTCTGCGGCTGCTAATTTTCCCCTCCTGCAGTCGCATAGCTCGCCGACCATGTCGCAACTTGGCATGGTCGGTGTTTTTTTTGCGTTTCATATCACTATCCTTTCATAATGATGGCTGGACTGGTTCGTTTCATTGCCTGCTCTATAGCCAAAGATTCACGTTGTTCCGAAAACCAGTCCGCACTCCCGGCATATGTCCCTCGCTGTATCTCGTGCTTGAAGACATCAAGGGCTTATTGGCGTAATAAAAAAGTGACAAGGGTCTCTTTTTCTCACCTTGCTATGGTAGTGGCAGCTATCATAAGGCCCTCTTTTTTGCCCCATTGTGTATCGAGCAATAAACCTTAACTTCTGGCTATCAGACAACGATAAATCGAAAAAATCATTTCGATCCATTTAGTTAGGAAGTTGTTTGAGGACACTGTGATTCAGTGAATGTTATTAAATATTCTGATTCTTCATTTTTAGAGAGGTTTTAACCATGAAAGCAATAACAGTCGCACTAACCATAGCAATTGCAATATTCACTTACATGCCTGCGCACAGCGCACATCATGAGAAAGACATCGTAGACACTGCCGTCAAAGCGGGGTCTTTTACCACACTCGTCGCTGCAGTTAAGGCAGCGGATCTGGTTGATACGCTGAAAGGGGAAGGACCATTTACCGTTTTTGCCCCAACCGATGAAGCCTTTGCCAAACTTCCTGCAGGAACAGTCGAGGATTTACTGAAGCCGGAAAACAAGGAGAAACTGCAGGCAATTCTGCTCTACCATGTCGTACCGGGCAAAGTAACGGCAGCGGATGTGGTAAAAGTTACCTCAGCAAAAACCGCTAATGACATGGATCTTAAGGTAATGGTCGATGGGAATATGGTGAAAATTAATGAGGCGCAAGTCGTCCAGACTGATATAATGACCAGTAATGGTGTGATCCATGTGATCGACACGGTATTGATTCCGTAATTACCTCAGACATCAGTTCCATTATCTACAGGAGCGGGTTTGATTAGGAAGATCAAACCCGCTTTTTTTTATTTCACATATAGTCATAAATAAGATTGTAAAGATAACTGCTGGTCGACGAAGTAAAAGGTCAATTCAAACTGTGTTGTCAGTCCGAGGAAGCTTTTTCAAATTGAGATCATCACCGTCTGTCCCCTAAAATCGGGTATAAATCCAGTAGAGAATAGATACGGCAACTTATTCTCTTGGAAATTTAGCCCAGGCTTAGATTGTTCCTGACTCCAAGTAACAAAATGACGACCGTATAAATGGTATACTAAGGTCATTAACATTCTGTTTTTTCTACAAAAGAAAAAACAGAATATGCTACGCGGAGTTCCTGATAAGGTTGGAAGCGGCACAAATACTCCTAACGAGAGGGTTCCGCCGGCAAGGTTAGATTTTCAGAATAATTGGACCGCGAGGGTGATCAGGAAGAACCGTAACCCAGCCTATTTGTCGATTTGGGTAAGATTGGCAGGATAATTCTATTTTACTCATCCAATTCATCGATTCTAACTTCTGGTCTGAAGATAAATCTTGACACCAGCGGTTGGTTAGTTTAGTTAATTAACCAACGTGTGCTGGTGTTTCTCTTTTCGACATTCAATTTTCCATTCTTGAACATATCAAAATCTAAATTTTCTTAGAGGGGCTGATATGGCACTGAGAAAAGAACCTTTCCATCTTGATCAAAATATTAAGCCATTAGACCCGACTGAGGTTCATCAGGTGCAACTGGCGTCTGGCAGGATGATGCCGGCAGCGGCATTCGGGACGTTTCACTCGGATTGGGCACAAGAACATATGGAGGACGCCACTGTAGAGGCAATTCGCTTAGGCTGGCGCCACATTGACACTGCACGTGCCTATGAAAATGAAGAGGTAGTAGGAGAGGCTATTCGACGGTCGATCCGTGAGGGGTATATTTCCTCAGCCAATGATCTGTTTATAACCGGTAAGCTGTGGAACGGGCATATGAGCCCGAAAGATGTGGCTTCCGCTTGTGATGTTACTCTTAATGCACTTGGCATAGAGCAGATCGATATGTATCTGAATCATTGGCCGTGGCCGAATGTACATACGCCAGGTTGTGCGGGCGAACACCGTAATCCGGATGCAGTCCCATACATTCATGAGGCGTTCATGGATACTTGGGGGGAAATCTGCAAGCTCAAAAAAACAGGCAAGGTGGTAGATATCGGTACCTCGAATCACACTGAAGCCACCATGAAGCTATTACTTAATGATGTTTCTGAAAATGAGCGTCCCGTATTGAATCAAATGGAGATGCATCCACTTTTCCAGCAGACGGAACTGGTCCGGTATTTTGAATCGGAACAGATTATCTGCACGGGCTATATGGCCGTAGGCTCTCCCCACAGGCCCCTCCGCGACAAATTCAGGGAACACCATACGGATTTGGCCGATCCTGTTATCCAAGCCATTGCCGAGGAGTTGGATGTGTCAGCAGGGCGAGTAAGCTTGAATTGGGCCGTGCAACGCGAAAACAAAAGCGGCGGCTTCGTGGCCATGACGACGAAATCATCCCGTATAGCTGAAAATCTCAAAGCAGCAACCGAGGACATTCTAACCGAGCAGCATCTACTGGCCATTTCGGGGGATGGCTCCGAGCAACATCCGGGAATAGATGCAAACAATCGATTAATCTGGGGTCAGGTTTTCCTATGGCCGGAAACCAATGGTGATTGGAGAGTTCTTTGGAATGACTCTCAGGTGTTCATTACTCACGAAGGGTATCAACAATTTAAAGCTTCCTGGACTGCTCACAATAAAGTGCAAATCGATACTACCTTCAGGGGGTAGAGGCATGAAAGAAGTTGGCATGATCAATGGTAAAATCGATTCGGCGCTGAATCGTCAAGGACACATGGACCTGTTGATGGTAGTTGATGCGGGTTTTCCTTGCCCGGACCACGTCGAACTCATCGACATTGCACTCTCTGAAGGAGTGCCGTCGGTACTCGACGTGTTAGTTGAACTGCGCAAAGTGCACTCAGTCGAAAAAATTCTTGTCGCTCAGGAGACGCAGGACCACAACCCCAACTATTGCAGAGAGATTTCACAATCGTTTGGGGATGGGGTGTCAATGGAGGTAATTCCACATGACAAGTTGAAGGAGCGAAGCCATCAGGCAAAAACGATTATTCGGACAGGTGATTTTACCGCTTGGGGTAACGTGATGCTGGTTTCTGGTGCTGGCACACGCTGGCAGATGGAAAAGAAAGTGGAGTAAATGCTATGAGACAGGCTGTGATGACCGAACCAGGCAAGATCGTATTGCACGAAGTTGCAGAGCCGATTGTGGGTCCAGGTGAAATCCTTTTACGTGTTAAAAAAATCGGGGTGTGCGGATCGGATATTCATGTGTGGCATGGTTTGCATCCCTTTACCCCATATCCAGTTGTGCAGGGACATGAATTTTCCGCTGTTGTTGAAGCTGTGGGTGATGGCGTCACCAAGGCTACACCAGGGATGAAGGCAACCGCGGCGCCGCAGAAGGTTTGTGGCGTATGCAATCCTTGCAAACGAGGCGATTATCATATCTGCGATGAGCTAAAAGTATGTGGTTTTCAGGCACCAGGATGTGCCCAGGACTTGTTTGTCGTACCAGAAGAACGTGTCGTGGTGTTTCCCGATAGCCTGACGTTTGAGCAGGGGGCGCTAATTGAGCCAGCGGCGGTAGCAGCCCATTCAACCAATCGCATAAGCTCACTGGAAGACAAAAACGTGGTTGTATTCGGTGCCGGAACTATCGGCAACTTGGTGGCTCAGGCCGCTCGATGTCGCGGGGCCAGAAAGGTGATGATCACTGATTTGAGTGATTTCCGCCTGCAAAAGGCGCTTGAAGCAGGAATCGATACAATTTGTAATGTCCAGAAGGAAAATCTCACTGACAAGGTCCAAGAGACCTTTGGCGTTGAAGGTTTCAGCGTTGCTTTTGAAGCCGCGGGGGTTGAAGCCTCGCTCGATGATGCCGTTCAACACATTCAAAAGGGAGGCGACATTGTGGTGCTGGGTGTTTTCGGCGATCGCCCGCGGGTCGATATGTCTGTAGTTGGGGACCGCGAGCTGAGCTTGATTGGTACGCTGATGTATCAGCTGGACGACTATGAGCAGGCAGTGGAATGGATTGCTAAAGGTCTAATGGTTACCGAGCCGCTGATAACCAGTCATTTTCCCTTTGAAAAGTTTGCAGAAGCATATCGATACATTGAGGAACAGGGTGAAACGACACTAAAAGTCGTAATCGATATCGATTGATTTTACAGGAAGCATTGCGGCTAATCTGACGCCACCTAAAACTTGGATCGGTTAGACAGAAAAATTCAGAGCTAAGAGTCAAATGGAGATTGGGCAAGACAGTAATTATGCGCTGCTGCTGGATATGGTCAGGAGAAGGAATCCGATCAGCAGAGTGCAATTAGCTGAAGAGTTTGGTCTGAGTAAAGTAACTGTTTCAACAATTGTCAATGAACTGATTGATGAAGGCCTGATTATTGAAGTCGGCGAAGGCACAGGCTGTGAAAGAGGAGGACGCAAACCAATTCTTTTGGCGCTAAATGCCTCTCATAAATACGCGGTCGGAGTGGACATAGGAACAACAAATACCGTTGCTGCTATTGGCAATTTGAGGGGCGAAGTCGTGGTGAAAATCCAGCAGCCAACCGGAAAGAATCGTTCATCGAAAAATATCTTCAAGCAAGTCAGCAAATTAACCAGGAACATAATTGAGTCCTCTAAGATTGATGGTGAGAGCATTCTCGGTGTCGGAATATCAGTACCCGGACTGGTTAAGGCCCATGAGGGTTTCATTCGTGTTTCACCAGATTTGAACTGGGAAGATGTTGAAATAAACCATATCCTCGCTGACTCGATTGGTCTTCCGGTGGTTTCGGATAATTGCACTCGAGCCATGCTTTTAGGAGCCAAATGGCATGGCAAAGCCAAGGATGCGAGAAACGTGTTTTACGTAAATATCGGTTACGGCATTGGTTCGGCGCTAATGGTCAACAATCAAATTTATCTAAATCACAGTGAATTTGGTCACATTCACGTTTCAGATGAGCCGATACGCTGCCACTGCAGAAAATTAGGGTGTCTAGAGGCTGTTGCCTCTGGAAATGCAATAGAACTCTCGGCCAACAATCGACTTGGCAGGAAAGAACCAAATGCTGATTGGATTACTGTGAAGGATCTGGCGATAAAAGCACGAGATGGGGAATCTCAGGCCAATGAGATTTTCCTCGAAGCGGGTCAGTATCTTGGCAGAGCCCTGGCAATTGCAGCGAACATGCTAAATCCGGACAAAATTATTTTAGGCGGTGGAGTTACTTTGGCGATCGACCTTCTAGAGGACGCGATCAAAAAGGAATTTGAGAAACACACTATGAGTGAAATCAAATCCAGTACCGTGATTGAGGTTTCACCTTTGGGTATGGATGCTGGCGCCTACGGTGCCATAGCTTTGGCTTTGAATCAATTCCTCTACAAAGCCGACTTGGCTAAAGAGCAATAGTGATATGGCACTTTCAGTGCTTCTGAATCGCACTTAGAGGTCAATATCCTATTACAATCAATAACCAGTATGCCGAAGCAGTTCGGTCAGAGCAAAGGAGGTGTCAAGTCAGAAAACAACGCAGGCAAGGATAAAAATCAACCTGTTGCAATCGGGGGAGGTCAAAGGCTTGTCCGTTTAATTCGAGGCATCGACTGTTTTGATACTAATGGGCTTGAGTTCTAAAGAACCTCTCAAATTTTTAGCATTTTTGAATAAGGAGGTTGAACTATGAAGGGAAGAGCAAAATCAAAGTTATTTTCACTAGTTGTGTCCTTGGTTTTTACTTTTATGACCTTGTTTTCCGCTGCAAGTGTATATGCTGAGCAAACGTATGGAATGGTTGTTTTTCTTAAGGGATCTGAGTTCTTTAACTGGTCTTATGGCGGGATGCAGGATGCGGCAAAACTGTTAGGAGCAGACATCAAGACTGAGCTTCGAGGGCCTGCAACCTGGGATGCGTCTCAGGAGGCTCGTGCTATCGAACAACTTATTGCTAAAGGAGTCGACGGTATCATCGTAACCGCCGGAGACGCTACCACATTGAATCCTGCCATAGATAAGGCAGTGGCCAAGGGTATCCCGGTCATAACCTTTGATTCCGATGCTCCTGACAGCAAGCGGCTATCTTTCGCCGGCACCAACAACTATGAGGCCGGAAAAGTTGCAGGAAAGGCCATGGTTGAATGGCTGAATGGAGAGGGTGAGGTCGGCGTTTCTACCTTTCCTGGACCCAATCACCTTGTCGAGAGGATCAGGGGATTTAAAGACGGTCTGGAAGGCTCGAACGTAAAGGTCGTGGCTGAATGCAATGACGAAGGTAAGGTTGCAGCAGCCGAAGCGGCCATTACGGCTATGCTTCAAGCACATCCCGAAATCGACGCTGTGTTTGCTGCTCATGGCAATCCGGGGCCTGGAGCCGTGGCGGCGGTTAAGAACGTGGGCAAAGAAGGTGAAATTGAGATCATGGGATTTGACTTCGGCATGCCAGTCGTGGAGGCTATCGATAAAGGGCAGATTCGGGGAACAGTCGGTCAGAATCCTTACTTAATGGGCTACATTAGCATGATGATGGCTTGGGGGGCAAATCAAGAGACGAGGGTTGATGGTCCTCATGCGCCACCTAGCGTGAATACGGGGGTTCGCATCCTCACCAAAGACGATATTGGGGTTTACAAGAGTCCCCCAGCTTTTGTGTCAGGCAAATAATTCCTGTACTGACGCGATTATTAACGAGTCAATCAGCCAGGTCATCTTGTGGCCTGGCTGATTTTTCTTATTCGTTCGGCCTTGAATGGTAACCAAAATGGTTCGAAAATTATCAGAACACACCAATCTAGGATTACTCGCCGTGACTGTAGGGCTGTTTACAGTGATGAGTATCGGCTACTCACACTTTTTTACGCTCTATAATATGGAAGTAATAGCAATGGGTTTCATCCAGGAAGCTATAATGGCTCTGGGGATGACAATTGTAATTATTTCAGGCGGCATCGATCTTTCCATCGGTTCAGTGCTCGTACTTTCCTCCATTCTGGTCGGGCTGTTTCTTAAGGCCGATTTGGGAGTTGCACTCTCGATATTCTTAACATTGTGTATTTCAGGTTCAATCGGCTTTGCTAATGCAGTGATGATAAACCGATTACGGGCACATCCTTTTATTGTCACCTTGGGGACAATGACCGCCGTGAGAGGGTTTGCGCTGGTTATCACCGAGGGGCACCCGGTTACCGGATTCCCCAAAAGTTTTTCCTATTTTGGCCAAGGATACCTTTTAAATATCCCATTCCCCGTCGTCTTGTTTATCATCCTGGCAATCGTTTTCCACATCCTGCTTCGTCACACTAAGTATTTCTCTCAGGTATATTTCATCGGCAGTAATCCTGGCGCTGCCCGATTATGTGGCATGAATGTAGAGCGTTTCAGATGGATGACGTACATCATTAGTGCGACCCTTGCTGGGACTGCAGGTATCATCACCGCTTCACAATATATAAGTGCAAACGCCAGCTTCGGTATTGATGCCGAGCTGCGAGTAATAACCGCAGTAATAATAGGTGGTGCAAGCTTAAGCGGCGGTATCGGTTCAATTGGCCGCACTGTTCTGGGGGTCATTTTTCTCGCTATTGTTGCAAATGCCATGGTCCAAGCAGGCGTACCAACTTATTGGGAAAAAGTGGCTTACGGTTCTATGCTCGTGATTTCAGTTGTTTTGGAACAGTACTTTCGGTTTAGACGAACCGGTATTAAGGACAACTGGAGAGATTTCATGCTTGGGGGAAATTAAGATTCATCTATCCTGTTCTAACAGGATGATTCTTTGTGTAAATCGGCGATAAAATATGGCATCAAATCAGGAGCAGATACAAGAATGACCGATACTAAAAGATCATCTCAACTTGTCTCCGCAGCCCTTCAGGCCCGGGAAGTCCAACTATTGCTGTTGACCCTAGTTGTAGTTCTGATCATTTCCAATTTGACTCCGAACTTCCTGACAGAAAGCAATTTGAAATCTGTAGCGATGGGCATGACCTACGATTTGATTGTCGCCTTGGGTATGACCTATGTTCTGATACTTGGAGGTCTAGATCTATCAGTTGGTTCTAATATCGCACTCACTGGAATCATCACCACACTTTTAATGCAAAAAGGAGTTGTCAGTGTCCCAGTTGCGATAGGTATCGGTTTGAGCGTTAGTTTCATCATCGGCGCCATAAATGGAGTGGTCATAGCGAAATTCCGAATTAATCCCTTTATTGTTACTCTGGGAATGATGTCTCTGGCAAGAGGTGGCGCAATGGTCCTGACTTCCGGGTATTTTGTCACCGGACTACCGGAAAGCTTTTTGATGATTGGGCGAGGCGAAATAATGGGAATTCCTTTTCCGGTTATCGCAGCACTACTCATTGTCATAGTTTTTGACTTCCTTTTAAAAAACTGGGTACATCTGAATCGGGCATTTCCGGTTGGGGCGGACCCCGATAATGCGGCGCTATTGGGAATTAATGTCAATAAAACAGTAGTGTTAGGGTTTGCTTTATGCGGTCTTTTCGCCGGTATTGCAGCTATTTTTATGTGTTCCAGACTGGCCATGGGCTATGCGCAGTTTGGATTAGAGATTGAACTGAGAGCTCTTGGAGCCGCCGTTATTGGTGGTGCAACCTTTTCCGGAGGACGTGGCAGCATCTGGGGTACCTTTCTTGGCGTTCTTCTTCTCGCAATCATCAATAACGGATTCGTCCTTATGGATGCTTCGATCTATTGGCAAAAAGTTGTAAATGGAACCATTCTGATAATTGCCATAGCTACTGCGGTTCGCCACTCTAGAATAAAATAAGATTGATTTTAGAGCATATAGTCAAGTGTGTGTAGTCTGTGCGTAGGTAGTAAGTGACATATAAATTGGAGAGGAAATAATCGATGAATTCGTCTGAAAACCATGATCAAAAAAGAAAACCGATATTATCAATTAGAGGCGGGTCGAAGCGATTTGGTGGTATTCAGGCTTTGGACGATATAAATCTGGATATTTACGGAAACGAGATTCTAGCCCTTCTCGGCGACAATGGTGCGGGAAAATCGACTTTGATAAAGGCATTATCTGGTGCTCACACCCTGGATGAAGGTGAGATTCTTTTTGAGGGCAAGAAGGTAAATATTTCGAAACCTGAAGATGCCCATAATCTTGGTATCAAAACGGTCTACCAAGATCTGGCTTTATTTGGGATTCTCGATGTTACCACCAATCTCTTCGCCGGCTCTGAGTACACTCGATGGGGTTTTCTGCAAAAGAAGAAAATGGGCAAAGAGGCCCAGACGGTACTGTCACATCTGAAAACAACCATAAAATCTTTGCATCAGGAAGTTCGCTCACTCTCAGGAGGGCAGCAGCATTCCGTGGCAATAGGCAGAGGTGTTTTTATCGGGCATGAACCTAAATTAATTATAATGGATGAACCGACAGCAGGACTAGGCGTCAAACAAAGCCGAGAAGTACTTCGACTCTTAAAAGAATTGGGACAAAAGTTTGCGGTTATCTTTATCACTCATAATTTGGAATACGCTTCTGAAGTGGCGCAACGGGCAGTAGTTCTCTGCAGTGGTCGGGTTGCTGGCGTTCTTGATATGGCTGAAGCTAATCACAATCAAATAGTAAGCTTAATGATGGGTGTTGATCAGGTGGTTGGAGAAAGCGTCTAGGTCTCTCAAAATGCCAATTTAGGGAGTTAACCAAGCCAAAGAAGCTATGACATGCACCTTCCTCCGTGTTTTTAGTAATCTAAATCGAAGAGCCAGTTACGAAATATAAAGAATTTTCCTGATTGCCTTCTCAGACTGACAAAAGCTGATTTACCGATCAGCAAAACATCATAGATTTGCAGAGGAAATCTCTAATATTTGGAAGCCTAAGGTATCTTAAGGTTATTCCTGAAAAGTTGCGGAGAACCGCTTCAGTAGAATCCAAGAGGCTCGTATTGGCAAGGTTAACTGTTTAAGAAAACACGCAAATTCAACTTATTCCTGTTTATCTACAGGTTAAAGAATCAGAGTTCCCCCTACTAACGAAGTGTGAATCGTGACCATATTTCTCCAGCAGTCCATCACGCTCTTTCTCAATTTTCAACCGCTCCAAAAGCTGCCACGTACCGCAGTCAGGCTGGAATCGCTCTACCTGTTCCTGTAGCTTCCGCAGCTTCCGGTTTACTTGCTCTATGATCTGGCGCCGGTTCATAATGGTTATGCTTCAAGAAGCCTGTCCTGCTTTGGGACAAAACGAATGATCTTGCCCAGTGATTTTTTCTGCTCTGTTCTCGCTTTGTCCAGATCATACAGCATCTGAATCCTGCTGAAATACTCATCAGAAAGACCGAAAAACCGGGCCAGTTTCAGACCGTTAACAGACGATATGTTGAGCTTGCCTTTGATGATCTTGCTCAGTGTTGACTCCGTGATGCCTGTTCCTTGCGATACCCGGTAGGCAGTTAAATCCATTGGATCAAGAAATTCCTCTTTCAGTATAATGCCCGGGTGTTCGAGCGGTATCATAGTTGCCATGCTGTACCTCCTAGTGATAATCCACTATCTCCACTTCGTAAGCATCCCCCTTTACAAAGCGGAAACAGACCCTCCATTGGTAATTAATTCTTATTGAGTGCTGTCCTTTTCTGTCCTTGGACAGTTTCTCCAGTTGGTTATTCGGTGGAATCTTCAAGTCGCTGAGTACCGAAGCTGCATTTACCATGATCAATTTCCTTCGCGCTACTTTCTGAATATCTGCCGGCAGCTTCTTTGAGAACTCTCTGTTCCATACTTTTTCCGTTTGTTTGTCCGCAAAGGTCTTGATCATGTCAACATACTATCAACGATGGAAAGTACTGTCAAGGCGTGACAGTAATCGACAAATAAAATTACGCCTGCCCCAACTGACAAGCGTGCTGTAAAAATGCTGTAAATAACGAAAAAAGGGCTTCCGGTCGAAACCGAAAACCCTTAAAATTGCTGGTCGGGGCGGCAAGATTCGAACTTGCGACCTCCTGCTCCCAAGGCAGGCGCGCTAACCAGGCTGCGCTACGCCCCGATACAATAGAAATGAAAAAGCCCGATTATAAAAACCGGGCTTGAAAAAAACTGGCTCCCCGTAGTGGACGCACTACGAAACCAACTTTCCAATGCCTCAAGGGAGGTCATTAGTACCATTCTAATCGCACAGAATCAAGTGAAAGATGTCTCCCCAAAGTTCAGCTCATCATGACGCCAGGTATTCTCTGGCTGAAAATGCAGGACCAGCAGAGTATTATATCAGGGTTTTAAAGATAGTAATTCGACAACAGGTGGTTTCACTTGCAAAGAAAAATTCCTCTGCGAAATGATGCCCTACGAAAACGACTAAACAAAAATCGCCGGTTTCGAGGCTGGTCGAAAACAAAAGGCAGGTCTATGCAATCTCTTACGTGTTCGTGTTCGTCTTCGCTGTCGGATCAACGCTTTTTTCCGATAATCGGTTTATCCTCCAGGCTTTCCAGAACTTCCAACAGCCTGACCTTTCTGGCATGACGCTCCCTCAGTGTTTTAAGGTATCGTTTCCATTCTTTTAATTTGTCCTCTTTGACCATGACCTTTGCTGCCTTGCGAAGGTATTGACCTGCCTCCAGATAGGCCTTTGGCTTGACCTGGTCAATCAATCGTTCCGCCTTGTGCTTCCAGATGGCTACTGCTCGATCCGGGGCATGGGCCTGAATGGCCGAAGCGATCTCATCGTGTTTAACACCGTACCAGCTGTATTTATTTTCTTGAAGATTGTCGTACCAAAGCAGAACCTGATCGGGCTTCTTTTCCAGAATAGCCAGTTCAATGAGTTCGCCCACCATTGGATACTGATCTTTGCTTCTTGTCGCCGGGGCTTCAAGGCCAGAATCGGGTAAAGGCCAATTTTTCTGTTTCCATGGCAGTTCACCTTTCTCCAGGTAAAGCAGCAGGTACTCGCGCACTTCAGCCCATACCTGTGCCTGGTGAGCGGCCTTTTCACATTCGATGAAAGCCTGTCGAGATGGATGGCGAATGAAATCCTCGACCTGTAATGCGGCTATCGCAGGCCAGTTCTTCTGCTGGTGTCGAATTTCCCGAAGCTGATTGCGCAGCCCTGCCGCTATTCCGGGCCATTTGTTATTTATAGTTCGGATTCCCTCCTTAATCCACCGTTCGGCCTCCGCATACTGCCGGTCGGAAATCAGTCGTCCGACCAAACGCTCATAGTTTCCTGTTTTTGGGGTCTCAGACTTGCAGAGCATTAAACTCTCATCCTTGCGGCCGGCACGATCCAAGGCATGGATGGCCCAATCACCAAGACGGTCACGTTCGAACCTGCTGCTGAAACCATGTTCAGCATTAAATGGTTTCATATCTTTTAAACGAGCCAGCAGCCGATCCGCGAGGGCAGACCATGCGGACGTGGGATGCCGACGCTGAAGGTATTCGGCGAAAGCCTCGCATACTTCGAATTGATCTTCGAGCTCCGCATTCAATGCCCAACTCAATTTCTCCACGGGATCAAGCGATGACTGGTCCAATGCCTTGACAATAACTGGCATACAGGCGGCAACCTCCATCTCGGTTTCACCCTCGTCATGACTTTCCGATATTTGGCGGATACCAGTAGACACCAGTTCCTGTCCCAAGGTCAGCACCTCGTCTGCGTACCCGGCTTCAAGGAGGGTTTCGAGTTTCTTCTTTATACCGGAATAGTCTGGCGTATACCCTTCCCCCTGCCAATAATTCTGCCAGCCGGGTTCATCGCCAATCTCGTGGATCTCCCGGCGCAGGCGAGCCACCTGAGTCCTGATATGACCGGAGGTCAACTGGCGTCTGTCCGCAATATCCTGGGCCACCTCTGGATACAGCTCAGCGATTTCGTTTATGAACTCGATGAGCTGTGCCTTAGTTTTGCCTTTCACAAAACGGTCTATCTTTTCTCTCATATCCTCGGACAACAGGACTTCTTCATCAATCAAGTCATCGTCCAAATCGAAATCTTCAAGCATCGCCAGGCGAGTATCATCCCGGCTTGCATTGGGGATGGCACGGTTTTCTTCAATGCGCTTGAGATAATCGATAACCACAGCCACCCCATGCTTGCAGTCAAACATATATGGACAGGTGCAGAACGAATCCGGTAGACCGCTTTCTTCCATGCTCACCTTAACGGCATACCGCTTCGTGCCGTCAACCCAGGCAACCAGGCCGTTATTTTCAGTAACGGCCAAATCACTGACACGTCCCTGGCGCTGATAATTCTTCCCCCGGTAAACGATCCTGGTTCCTGCCCATTCTTCGAGATCATTCCAGGTGAGGTCGACAAATTGATCTCGTTCCGGTTTCTTTATCGGCATTGATTTCGTCTCAATTGGCCATTGCTTTTTTATTGGTGATAGTTTTTGTCAACTGAAGCCAGTAATTTGACAAATAGTCGTTTAAATAGCAATTTAATTACTATTATCTCGCCTGATTATTATATAAGCAAAAAAGATCCGAACCTGGACAAATTTGACTTTTGCGACAGATAAGACTAATTTAGTTAACACTATATCAGACAAACGTCAAATCGGGATGGGTCTATGAAATTGGATGAATTTCTGCAAAAGAATACGGTGTTTACCGTGAAAGAGCTGGACCGATTCCTGTCCGAAAGGGGCTCGGGCAATCCGAACACCCGCAGATCACTGTTGACTTACTATCGTAAAAAAGGGCGCATCATACCGATCCGGAGAGGACTGTATGCGACGGTGCCGGCTGGTGGCGATCCGGGATCGAGCCCGGTCGACCCCTATCTGGTGGCTGCCAAGCTAACCCCGGATGCGGTGCTTGCCTATCATACGGCGCTGGAGTTTCACGGCAAGGCCTACTCGGTCTATATGCAGTTCCATTATGTGTCGGCAAAGAAATCTACGCCGTTGAGTTTTCAAGGTCATGAATTCATCCGTGCTCCCGTGCCGCCGGCACTGGTGGCCAAGGGCGAAAAAATGTTCGGTGTTATCCATCGCAACCGGTCCGGTGTGGAAATGCGGGTCACCAACCTCGAGAGAGCCTTGGTCGATGTTCTGGACCGACCGGATCTGGGCGGCGGATGGGAGGAGATATGGCGCTCCCTGGAGTCGGTTGAATTCTTTGACCTGGATCAAGTCATCGCCTATGTCCTTCTACTGGAGAATGCGACCACGGCTGCAAAAGTGGGCTTTTTTTTGGAACAGCATAAAGAGGCCCTGATGGTTGAAGATGTCCACCTGGAGCATTTGCGCAGCCAGCGGCCCCGCCAACCCCACTATTTTATGCGCGGAAAACGCGATGATTGCCGATGGATAAAGGAGTGGAACCTGATGATCCCGGTGGAGATTCTGAATAGATCTTGGGAGGAGGTGTTGTGATTTTCTCGGCATCGGAGGTGTTGCCTATCGCAGAGGCCACTGGCTTCAGGGCGGAAATGATCGAAAAGGTACTTCACCTGCTCAATCTACTGGACAAGTTGAACAGACACCCAAAGCTAAAAGGCAAATGGGTGTTGAAAGGAGGTACGGCCTTAAACCTTTTTGTGTTCGATCTTCCCCGTTTATCGGTGGATATCGACCTCAACTACGTTGGAGCGCTGAAGCGAGAGGCTATGCTCGCCGATCGGTCTAAATTCGAACAAGCTGCTCAAGCGGTCTTTTCCCGGGAGGGTTTCACCACCAAACGGGTGCCGACCGAACATGCCGGCGGGAAATGGCGCTTGAGCTATCAGAGCTATATCGGACAAAGCGGCAATATTGAAGTAGATCTGAATTTCATGTTCAGGCAGCCGCTCTGGGATATTCAGGGGGCCGATTCCCATGCGCTTGGTAATTTCAAGGCGATGAACATCGCTCTTCCCGACGTGCATGAACTCGCCGCCGGCAAGCTCGCAGCACTATTAGCACGCGGTCAGGCAAGGGATTTGTTCGATTGCCACCGAATTTTAAACATGGAAGGAATCAACCGCGAACACCTCCGTCTCACTTTTGTCGTCTATGGCGGGATGAACCGCAAGGACTGGAGAACTGTTTCAATTGCAGATGTGGATTTTGATCCCGACGAATTGGCGAGGCTGCTTATTCCCACGCTGAACAGGCGCTTTATGGACGAGCGAGCTTCACCTGCCGAATACGGAGAGAAACTCGTAAAAGAATGCAGAGCAAAACTGGAAGCAGTCCTGCCCTTTAATGATTCAGAGAGTGAATTTCTGGATTTGCTGTTGGATAAGGGAAAGATCGACGCATCGATCCTCACGCCTGACAAAGCGCTTCAAGATCGCATCCGTTGCCAGCCGCTCCTGCAATGGAAGGCCCTTAATGTAAAACGCCACAAAGGGATTGACTGAAAAAATCCACCAATGCCGTGTAAAAGGCACGTTCAATGAAAAAAGCTGACAGCAGCGGTGCAACACAGAAAAAAAAACAAAGCCCCGCATTGCAGGTGCGGGGCTCTATTCATCAAGCAACCGGTGAAGAAACAGTTGCATTCTTTGTCTGGCTCCCCGGGACGGACTCGAACCGCCGACAGGGTGGTTAACAGCCACCTGCTCTACCAACTGAGCTACCGAGGATCACTAATGTGCCGCAACCGTTTGATTATACAAACAATCACGAACTTTCTACAACCCCGACCAACGCCTAAGTCACTGTTTTTACGTTAATCGGTTTCCGTAAAGTAGGAGGGGAATATAGCTTGTGGGTCCATGGCTGTCAACTTCTTTTTCCCCCTCAACCATTCTCAAGCAAGCGGGCCAACCGTGTGCTGCAAAAGAATCTTAAGTCCGATCAATATGAGGATGGTACCGCCAATAATTTCTATTTTGCCTTCGAAGAGATGTCCCACCTTACGCCCTAAAATGATGCCGCCATGCGACAAACCGCCGGTCACGAAACCGATTATCAGTGCCGGAGTCAAGATCGTGATATTAAGAATGGCAAAACTCAACCCAACTGCCAGTGCGTCGATACTGGTCGCGATCGATAAGAGCAACAGCCGGCCGCCTGTCATAGAGGATTCGACTTCCTCGTCTTCCTCGAGTCGGCCGGCCTCATAAATCATCTTTATACCGATCCCCGCCAACAAACCAAAAGCGATCCAGTGATCATAGGCGGCAATATGCTCCCTGAAACCAAGGCCTGCCAGCCAACCGATTATCGGCATGAACCCCTGAAACAGGGCAAAGGAAGCGGCGATGGTCAGGGTCTGACGAAGCCCCATATTTTTAATGGTCACTCCGCAAGCCAACGACACCGCAAAAGCATCCATTGCCAAGCCGACAGCTATGACAAGAATTGAGAAGAAGTCCATTGATATCGAAAAAACGTCTGCTCGAAACGACTAAGGTGCGGGAAAGGTGTCGAGAATTTTAGTCACGGAGCGATGCAGATTTTTCAGGGCGGTCTGCTCGGGCTGATCCTCTGCGATTCGGCCGCTGCCGCTGCCGCGCCAGATCAACCGGCTGTTTTTAGGGTCGACGGCATCTATGATTATGGTGCCTTCTTCGTATTCTTGGATTTTCCGCGGGGACTCGGTGTTTAAAACCGGATCCCGATACAAGGTTCCATACCCGTAAGGGGCATAGAAATGATCTATCTTTTCTTTCTTGATCTTCTTCTCTATGGCGCCAAACCAGGTAACCAGAAAATCGGCCTGTTGGCGATCGACCTGTTCAAAACCTTTTGCCGAAAGTGATTGTTCCACCGCGGTGCGAACTGTTTGCCGGACGAGTGGGTCGTTCAGTCTTACATCTTCAGCCGGTTTATCCTCATCATGCAGCCAACCGAACGTCTTCAATGCAGTGAAATCCGCTGCCTCATCAATCTTGCTGTCGGTCTGTACCTGCGCACAACCGGCGGCAGTGATGAATAAAAGCGCTATGACAATGCGCATCATGCTTTTTACCCCCCATTCTAATTGCCGAGCAATCCTTTTATTGTTTTCATCGCCTCTTCCATCTCCATCTGGTCCTCCTGGGGAATCGCCGGCTGCTCACCTGACGGCATTCCCATGAATCCCTGGCCTTTATTGCTATGGCCTTCAGGATCCTTCAGTGCGGACATGGACTGCTGGGCAATCATCTGTGCCATCTGATCTGCTTCCTTATTGTGCTGCACAACGATTCCCTCGGGAAACTCGAAATATCTTTTTTCGGCCCCGGTCTCTTGAATTGATGTGGCGACAATCTTCATCTTGATGCCCAGCAGGTCAGTCTCGGACAGAAGGCTTATCCCGGTGTCGTGAATAAAATATACGGTCGAACCCAGCGCTGTGGTTCTGTCGCAAGAGTAGCCAAGTAGTTGCTTCACATTCGGTTCTAAGCTTCCCTGCAGACCTCCCATGAACATATTGGCCATTCCTCTGGCATTGTCACTTATTTTTTTCTTTTCGTCGGTGCTGAGTTTGTCGTACTCCTCGATCATCAGTTTCTGCGGATTGACCGATTTACTCCCAGTTTTTTCCTGTAAATCGAAAAAGTATATCCAGTCCGGGGTGGTAATCTCGACCGAGCTGTTTTTCTGAGTAATGCCAAGTACCGTTGTGCTCGTTTGGCGATGACGTGCGGTAGTGGTGCCAAAATCTCTAAGGTAGAGAACCTCACGACCTGATTCCAGGCCGATTATCTCATAGGTTATTACCGCTTGCTCAAAAGGCAGCTTTCTATTCCACGGGTTATCAGGTTCTGCAGACATCAGAGAAGGGGTAAGCAGAATAACCGCTGCCACGATCAGCCCTTTCAGTTTCATAACAGAAATTCTCACCTCAGTGTAATTTTGTCTTACAGCCACGCCATAGACAAGTCAGATGCAGAAATATAGCCTCAATTCCTGATAATCACCATCGGCCCGAAACTCTGACACACCGGCATAATCTCAATCCGCTTGATGTTCACTTGAGCCGGCCGCTCCACTGACCAGTAAATGACTTCGGCAATATCATCTCCTGCCAGCCCTTATCCACAAAAAGTTCAGCAGATGCTCTGCCGAATCCTGATTTTGCTCCGCTAATTAAAACCGTCATCATCATTTTAAATACCCCTGATGATTTGCCGATTGTTTTCTTTTAACCCTAGGCCAAAGCGATGAGCATCCCGGTTCATTCCTCATGCATTTTATAACAGAAATCATTTTAGACAATCGCACCAGCCTTTTTAGCCGCAGACCAACCAGGCTTACCCGGGTTTCTAACAGCCGCCAGCCGCCCGGCAATGCGAGAAAAACCGGGTTATCGAGTGTGACTAAGGACAAAGGAGTTGATGGCCTGCCGCACACGTGGTTCAATGGCCGATCGATCTCCAGTGATGATATTGTGCCCGGTGCTGGAAAACCTCAGCAATTCCTTATTCTCGCTTGCTATTGCCTCATACACCCTGGTGCTGCTCCGGGAGCCGATAACCTGATCGTCATCGGCGCTGACAATGAGAACCGGATGGATCAGATGGGTGAGTCTGTCCCGGGCTTTCTCTAGCAGTTCGCCCACCTGATGAACGCCGGCAACAGGGTTGCGATGGTAATTGATATCACCGTTTTCAGGCTCGAACTCAACGAATTCCTGGTTGTCCTGATTCCCCTTCCAGCGGGAGAGCAACCGATTCCATATATCCATAGGCGGCATAAATCGTCTGGAATAGTCCTGCAGGGCATAGGGCGGACAGACGGCAACCACCCCCGACAAACCGGCAAGATATGACCCCAGTTCCAGCATCAGCATGCCCCCGGCCGAAAAACCGACCATAACCACCTTATCGCAGAGCGCACTCATTAAAGCATAACCTCGCTCAACCGCCGAACGCCAGTCCTCCAGCCTGGTCCGGGACAAGAGTGAAGGATCTGTCCCATGCCCGGGCAGCCTGACCACGTAAACCCAGAAACCGTTTTTCTTTAAGAGGACCGCCATCTCTCTCACTTCTTGAGGCACAGAAAGATAGCTGTGAACGAGAACGACCCCGGCCCGGCGGGAACGAGCCGGCAGCAAAAATGGAATGCCGAACTGCCGGTCGATTTCACTGGCCGCACCACACTCATCAAGTTCATTTTTGAACAGCTGCTGATCGAATCTATAGAGTCGCAGGGCTATCAGCAGTCGGGCGAGCCAATCAGGTGTATTACCGACCCTGCGGATCCGTTTCTGCACCGCGCCAAGCGGCTCGAGTTCGTTGGCAATGACCTCGCTTGGATTGCTGATCCGGGCCTTATGGAAGGAGGCAGACTGGAGCCAATTGGGCTCATATTTTTTCAGCCTTTCTTGGTCTGCAACCAGGCATTCGGATTCCAGTCCAAGATCAACGAAGCTGCTGATTTTGCGATGGCGGTCGTCGGTGAGCAGATGGATTTGATCTTCTTTGAGCGATTGGTGCAGCGTAGTGCTGATTCGCTGATCTTTCTGCAATGCGGTTACAGCCAGATAGGCCTTTCGGGCCAGATCAATGCGGTCAAATGGTGAAAAAGATCGCTGCCTCAGCAGAAAAGCCAGGAGGTGGTCATGGTTTATCGTGGTTGCCGAGTAGATCCTCTCCATATAAATGCGCATCATCCGGCGAGAAGAGTCTTTGAGGTAGGCCGCCAGCTCCGGGTCATCATCAAAGCCCTCCCTGACTGGGTTTTCATAGACCGACGCAACAGCCGCATGCTCCATATAGTCGGCCGTATCGAGAGGCTTGCCAAATCGTATGTCGATGTCAACACCTTCAAGAAACATCGTCCCTTCAGCCATTAACTCTTCGAGCATTCGCTCAGATGGTTCTTTCACAAATCGAGTGGCTAATTCGGATAAGAAATTGTCATGGGCCCGTATTGGGTAGTAGGTAAGATTTACCGGCACGAGCTTGACACTTTGAGGGGCGATCTCATCGGTTCGGCTGCAGCCCAGTTGGTCACAGAGCCAGTGATCCGCTTCACCCTTTTCGGCCCTGGGCCTTAAGAGGATTCTTCTGATCATCTCGGCTCGAAGACCGAGCATTGCCGCACCGGTATGCGGGGAGCGGGCGTCATCCCCGTCACCGATGATAAATTCCTTTCCCTGGATTAATTTCTTGTTTTTGACCATCTTGCCTTCGGGAAAAAAAATCCAGTTGGCCTCCGAGGTGATCAATGTTCTGATGATCAGCTCGTCCCGCTGCGGATCACGGGTGGAGACGACGCCCACCCGGTCAAAATATGATTTTAGCGTCCCCTGAAAAAGTGTATCACTGGCCAGAGACCAGATCGGCTTGTGGGTCAGATGGTAGAGATAGTAGGGGAGTAGCAGCGTTTCCAGCCGGGTAAAGTGATTGATAACGAAGATAGCCGGCCCGGCCGGGAGGTAAAATTCGTTATGAAACCTGCTCGAAGCTTTAAGTATTCTGGCCAGAGTCTTGATGGCCAGATCAGTCGTTAAATAGGCAGCTCGGTTCATGGCCCCCCTGGTCTCCAGTTATCCCTTCAATATAATAAAGATAATTCTTGAAGATAACAAGCATAGGCCGGTAATGAAGGCCGAGGTCCGGAAAAAAATCCCCCGCCATCTTATCGACAAAGCAGGGGAGTGAAAACTGCTACTGGCGGCTAGGTGCTGAGATTAGCTGGTTTGCATGTCGGCAATGAAGGCATTGGAGGATTCTATCGCTTCGTTCATGCGATCGATAAGCTTGTCGATTTCGAGCTCCAGACCGGCAAATTCATCCTGGAGCGAACCGATGGCCTGGGCATTGAGGTTATGTTTGAGAAAGAGCACGTTGTCTCTGAATATCCGCAATACCGGTTCCATGCTCTTCTCGGCATCCTGCATGTGAGACAGCATGTCCACATAACGGGCTCTGGTCTCGGTCAATTGTTTTTTGCTGGACCGCGCCAACTCTTTGTTTTCATAGAGTTTGATCTCGTCCTGCCACTCGTCGAAGAGGGCATCTGACACCGACTCCACTTTGTCGATCCTGGCGGATACCTTGTCGGCAATGGCAACACAATCCTCATACTCATCATTGAGCTGATCGTAGGCCTTTTTCAAGTCGGTCTCTTCGAGCGATACCACCGAGTCAAACTGTTCAAGAGCGGACTTGAACTGCTCCTGGGCATCCTGCTGGGCGTCCCTGGCACTTTCCACCCGGTCCACCATGATATCACGCTTGTGAACGCCTACTTTTTCCATGGCACCGTAGTAAGGATTGGTGCAACCTGCAATCAGCAGCAGCACAGCGGCGAAAAGTGCCGAATAGAGATCTATCGGGGTGTGTTTGGTCATAGCCCTTCCTCCCTTATTAAGGGTTGCGCATAGATGGTGGTGAGTGTTCGAGGGTTTCTTTCGGTCACCAGAACCCTAAAGCAAGGTGGCAGGTCGTGCAAGGTCCTTACCGTATTTTACTTACCCAGTTGATTAGCTGATCACCTCCGCTCAGCAGTCCACCTCTTGTCATTGAGGTAAATGCAGGATAATTTGACAGAGCAGCACCAGAGACTTCCTCAATATCCTTTATGATCTGGATCATGAATCGATGAGTATCGGCGACCTCTCACCAAGAACCAGAGCCGCTGCCGGCTATCTGCTCTGCCTCGCTCTGGTGCCGATTTATGTGAATATGTTTCCGATTTGGAAGTATCTCTCCACCCGATTCGGACAAGATATTTTTATCTACCTGCCGCTGCTAATTCTCGTCCTTTTTATCGGTGGCACCCTTCTCATCTGGTTTAAGGCCGGGAAAAGGACTGTTCCGATCAATAAAGTGAACCTGGCCCTGGGACTTCTGTTCTGCTGCTTTGGCCTGCTGATTAGCGATCCCGAATTCCCGGTCAAGCGTGTCCATGTGGTCGAATACGCCTTTCTCTGCCTTGTCGCCCGCTATGCGATGTCACATTTTCTCTGCGGTCTACCGCTATTATTCTTCTCCGCACTTTTTTGTACGCTCCTGGGCATCCACGATGAGTTCCTGCAGGGGCTCCACCCGGCCCGCACCTTCGGACTCCGCGACATGGGAGTGAACCTGCTTGGCAGCTTCGGCGGAGGACTGATCTGGCACAGTCTCCATCTGTTCTCGAAACACCAAACCTCGACAATTAAAAGTACAGATGTGTGCTTTGTCTGCTGGCTGTCAGTCTCAGTGCTTATGCTGGTCTGGCCGGCTCAATATTATCGGGGGTTGGTAGTTGAAATGTGGATTGCCCTGCCGCTGCTGGCAGCCGCTGCTTATTATTTTCTCTACCGAAACAAGTTCAGCCCGGAGCTCTCCCACGGGATTTCCGTCCTGGCCACAACAGCCATTGCCCTCGCCGGTTATCCCCTGTTGACAAGGATTCCGGGGATCGTCTTTTATTAACCAGGGGACGAGATATTGTTGAGCACACCATGACTATGATAAAGAAAATAAAGGGCGGACATGAGCCCTGGATTATCGCTGTAATTATCCTCCTCAGTATCTTTCTCTGGGTTCATGGGTTGCAGACCTCACAGATATTAGATGCAGAACTGCAGGCCCAAAAACTTAAAGCCGCCGTCCAACTCAGGGATACTGCAGCTGACCGCACCGATGAGTTACAGCTTGCCCGGGCCTACTGGCTGAGATATGAAGATATCAAACATCATCCGTTGTATGGAGAAAACGGCCCCTTGGGGATATCCGGTGCCAGGGAACATTTCCGGCAGCACGGCCGGCATGAAGGGCGAATCTATGGGCCGTTAGCCGAACTAGAGGACCCCGAAAAAGAACGGGATCTGGCCGAAGCCTACTGGGGCCGCTACCCAGAGGTGGCCGAAAGTCAGGTGTGGGGGAGAAAAAGTGCGCTTGGCATCCGTGGTCCTCGCGATCATTACCGCTATATCGGCAGGCAGCAGAAGAGGATCTGGGGAAATCTCGAAAACAGACGTGGGCCCTAAGACAGAGACGAATTCCAGACAGCCAAATTAGCGGTTGACTTTGGAGTTTTTTCGATGCAGAGTTTGAGGGCGCTCAAACCAAGCCTTGTCGCCAAACCTTAAAAAGGAGATACGCCCAGATGAAGCGTTTCCTAGTCTGTCTCAGCCTGGTTATATTTTGTGCTGCCGCCACCGCTGCCGAGGCGGCCAAAACAATAAAACTCGGCGTCGTCACCAAGCCGGGATCGGCCCAGAATATAGTTGCTGATAAATTTAAAGAGCTGCTCGAACAGCGCTCGAACGGTGAGCTCGAGGTAAAAATCTTCCATTCCGGCTCCCTGGGCAATGAAACGGAAATTTTGCAGCAGATTCAAATTGGGGCGGTCGAGCTGGGGGTTATCACCTCAGGGCCGTTTGACAGCTTTGATCCAATCGTCCGGGTCATCGACTATCCGTTTCTTTTCAAGGACCATCAGCAAGCCGATCAGATTCTCGACGGTCCCCTTGGGGCGGAAATCCTGACCAGTCTCGAAGGTTCAGGCTTCAAAGGACTGTGCTTCTCTGAAAACGGCTTTCGCAACCTTACCAACTCGAGAAAAGCGGTTGTCAGACCGGAGGACATTGAAGGGCTGAAAATCAGAGTTATGTCTTCCGCCCTGCATAAATCGATCTGGCAGACCCTTGGTGCAAATCCAACTCCCATGCCGTGGCCCATCTACACCGAACTGGAACAAAAAGTAATCGATGGTCAGGAAAACCCGCTCTGGGTCCTCGAAGTTTACAAATTTTTTGAAATTCAGAAATACATGACCCTTACCCGCCACGTTTATTCCGCCCATATCGATGTGGCTTCGCTCAACTGGTGGAAAGAGCTTGATGGCGAGACCAGGGATCTTATCCAGGCAGCAATGTGTGAAGCAGCCAAATATCAACGCAGCGACAACCGGTCAAAAAACCAAGCCCGGCTCGCACTGCTGAAGGAAAAAGGCATGCAGGTCGAGGAGAATCCCGATATCGATGCCTTCAGAAAACAGGTGGCCGACCTCAAGGACATCGACCTGTTCTCCACCCCGGAAGTCAACACTCTGCTGCGTAAAGTCATAGAACAGACCAGGTAAGGCAATGGTTCGGGACGCAGCGGGCACCCTCGAGCGGATCAGCACAGCCTGCAACCGCTACGCCGAATACCTGCTGCTCCTATTCGGCCTGTCGATGACCGCAACCGTCATTATCCAGGTCTTCAGCCGCTATATTCTCAACCATTCTTTGTTCTGGTCAGAGGAACTGGCCCGCTATCTGCTGGTCTGGCTTACCTTCATCGGGGCGACGGTGGCCTATCACCGCAATATGCATCCCGGCGTCGATTTTCTCTTCAAGCGGCTGGACCGTAGAAATCGGGACAGAATCAGACGGCTTGTTCACCTGATTTCTTTAGTATTCTTTCTGGTCATGATCTGGTATGGCTGCACCTTTGCCTATTTTATCAGAGTACAGACCAGCCCTGCACTGGCATTGCCGAAATGGCTCATATTTTCAATAATTCCAATTAGTGGCGTGGTCTTTTCACTGCACTGTGGTGCCTTCCTGTTGAGAGGATCGCCTGCCCGTTCCAGCACTGGCGGTAAATTATGAGCGCCACGATTCTTCTCGTTCTGCTGGCGGTCCTTTTCCTCCTCAACACCCCCATTGCCATCGCCATTGCGGTTGCCTCGATTTCAGCTATTGCCATCAAAGGCGACTATTCGTTGATGGTGGTAATTCAAAAGATGTTTGGCGGAGCCGACTCGTTTCACCTGATGGCCGTACCGCTGTTCATGTATGCCGGTCTGATCATGGAGAAAGGGGGAATCAGCAGGCGGCTTATCGATCTGGCAAATGCTATGGTGGGCTGGCTTCCGGGAGGGCTGGCTGCGGTCACAGTCGTCTCGGCCATGTTTTTTGCCGGCATCTCAGGTTCGGCAGCGGCGGATACAGCCGCGGTTGGAGCATTGTTGATTCCGGCCATGAAGAAATCGGGTTATGACAGTGACTTTGCCGGGGCAGTCCAGGCGGCGGGGGGATCCATCGGAGTGATCATTCCTCCATCCATTCCGATGATTATCTTTGGCTATCTGACCGGTGCCTCGATCGGCAGGCTCTTCGCGGCAGGCATCCTACCCGGCATTTTGATAGGGTTGTCGCTGATTGCAATCGCCACGATCCTGTCAAGGAAATATGGTTATGGTGCTGCACTGCCCTTCAGCTGGCGACGGCTTCTAAAAAATTTCCTGACAGCCATCCCCGCCCTAGGAGCTCCGCTGATCATCCTGGGCGGTATTCTGGGCGGCATTTTCACTGCCACCGAGTCAGCCGCGGCGGCAGTGTTCTATTCCCTGCTCGTTGGTTTTTTTATATACAGGGAGCTCGCTTTCAAAGATCTCAACTCGATTTTCGTCGAGGGGTCGGTGATAGCCGCAATCGTCATGTTCATCATCGCTACCGCCTCTATTTTCAGCTGGGTAGCGGCCATCGACGACATTCCCGGCAGACTGGCCGGCAGCCTGCTGAGTGTTTCTGAGAACCCGGTAGTTCTGCTTCTCCTCATCAACCTGGTACTTCTGATTGCCGGCACCTTTGTCGAAACCACCGCGGCTCTGATTCTGCTGGTGCCGATGATAGTCACGCTGGTCCCTTCTCTGGGCATCGATCCCGTACAACTCGGAGTCATCGTGGTCACCAACCTGGCAATCGGCATGCTCACCCCGCCGATGGGTATCTGCCTGATAGTTTCGGCCTCGATATCAGGAGCCTCGATCGGAGCCATCAGCAGAAAAATCATTCCTTTCCTGCTGATCCTGCTGGTCGACCTGCTGATCATAACCTTCTATGCACCGCTGACCACCTGGCTGCCAAAACTGCTGATCGGTACTTGAAGCAAGCTAGGCATAACCGTCGCCCTCAGATACCCGCTATCTTCAGCAGGTACAAACAGAGGGTATAGCTGAAAACTGACGCCAGGGTGGAAACCATGATGATCGAGCTGGTCAGCTCTCCATCCGACTTGAGCTGCTGGGCCAATATGTAACCGGCCGAGGCAGCCGGAGCGCCGGTAAGCAGGATGCCGACCCCAAGCTCCACTCCCCGTACTCCGAATAATATCAGTAAGGCTCCGGCCAGAACAGGCAGCAGAACAAGTTTTACCACGCTGGCCAGGGTGGTGACGACCATGTCTCCGCGCAGTTCTGCAAATGAGAATGAAGCACCTATGACCATCAGGGCCAGCGGCATTGCCATACCGGAAATTATATCGAAGGTTTCAGCCAGCACCAGCGGAATCGGCAAATCGAAAATGGACCAGGCGATGCCAAGAAAACTGGCTATTATCAGTGGATTCAAAGCAATTTGATTAAACCAGAACGAGGGGCCCAGTTCATGGTCGCCCCGCTGCTGGGGAAGCAGCAGTACCAGAATGGAGCAAAAGTTTACCAGAGGGGTCATAAAACCGATCATGATTCCGGCCACCGCAAAGCCCTCTTCACCATAGGCGCTGTAGATTATCGGCAGGGCGACATAAACGAGATTTCCCCGACAGCAAGACTGCGCAAAAGCACCGTGCACCTTTGGTTCATAGTTCCTTAGGCCGGCATACAGGTAGCTCAGCACACAGAGGGCAACCACCGCCGCAATCGTGCAAAGAAGTAATCGCGGATTGAAGCTGGCTGAAAAATCTGCCTGGGCGATTTTGTAAAAAAACATGATCGGCAGAGGCACGTAGTAGACCAATCGATTCAACCTCGACAGAAAGGAGCCGTCCACTAATCCAGTTCCCCTGAGCATGAAACCCAGACCTATTACCAGGAAGACCGGCAAGACTATCAGAAAGATATCAAACATTTACTCTTTTTTCTGTGGCGCGATTATGCAGTTCAAAGATGAGATAAGGAGTCGTTCTGCCGGGAATCGAGGAACAATATTCCTGCTGATAGACACACCCCATTTTCTCATAAAACAATCGTGCGTGAGGGTCGGCCAACAGGTGGATGATGCTTCCTCCCAGGTTTTCCACCACTCCACACAGGTGGTTAAACATCCGGGTTCCTATCTTTTCACCAATGGTTTCGGGGTGCACAAACATATGTTCGAGCCAGATTCCCGCCTTGAGCACAATCCCTGCAGTGGAATGATCTTCTTCGAGTTCTACCAGCGAGTAATAACCGCAGATACTGTCACCGCTTTCGCAGACATAGACCACGTGCTCGTTTATATAGTCGGCAGTGATCGTCAGTTCCTGCTGCCACAACCGGTAGTAGTTGTGCGGATATTTCCAATGCGCTTTGGAGGCCAAAGAAAGATCCGTCAAAGTTGACGCCTCTTCAGCTCTTGCCAGTCGTATGTTCACCTGTTGCATCTGCGTTGATCCCTCAATCAAGCCGACCTTATCACGTTATCCGGTTTTGCAAATGAAAAAGTGGTAGTGTTGTCAAATTTCCCCAGATTACCTATCATGTTAAATAAAAGAATCCAGACATCCGGAGGCAGCCATGCACCCACTTGCCAGCTATCAACCGCCCGACTTCAGTACTCCACCGCTCTCAGACAGTCCATATGCGGAAACTGTTCCGGCACCTGCCGACGGAATTGCCCCCGAGCAGTTTCATGCCACCTCAAATCTTCCGGAATATATAAATCTTGAAGGGCATGGTTGGCTATTGGCCCCAGAAAGCAGGATGGATGCAGTTCTGGTTGCCGATCAAGGCAAGCTGCAGGTGACCGAGCCGAGGAACCTGAAAAAAGACGACCCGGTGGTTGTCGGACGCACGGAGAATGGAGAACAGGGGATCTTCGTTCATGCCGACGGATTTTTACAGCCTGAGGAGTCCGAAGACAAATTCACCTTTCGATCCCGCGGCACCAGGGAAACCCCCTTTTCCCGCAGCTACGATGATCTCTACAGTACCCTCCGGTACGACCGTGACCATGGCCACATCGTCTGGGTACTAGGTCCGGCAGTGAGCTTTGACAAGGACAGCCGGGAATCTATGCAGGGGCTGATCGAGGGCGGCTACTGCCACGCCCTTATGGCTGGGAACGCCCTGGCAACTCACGACCTTGAAGCGTCCCGGTTTGGGACCGGACTGGGGCAGGACATTTATAATCAGCAGCTGGTGCCGCTCGGCCACTATAACCATCTCGACGTCATCAACGCTGTTCGCGCCAGCGGATCAATAAGTGACTACATCAACCAGGCAGGGGTTAAGGACGGTATCATCTATGCCTGCGAGACCATGGGAGTTCCGTACGTTCTGGCCGGGTCAATCCGCGATGACGGCCCACTGCCAGGGGTTACGGGTAACGCCTATGAGGCCCAGAACGACATGCGGCAGCATGCCCGCAGGGCGACAACTGTCATCGCCATGGCCACCCAGCTGCATTCCATCGCCTTTGGCAATATGACACCAAGTTATAAAATCCTTCCGGACGGCACCGTCCGTCCAGTCTTCTTCTTTATTGTCGACATGTCGGAGTTCAGCGCCGATAAGTTAGCCAACAGGGGCTCGGCCCAGGCCCAGGCGATCCTCACCAACGCCCAGGATTTCATCGTCAACCTCTGGAATAACCTCCGCCAATGACCATCTCTGATAGGAAACAAACCGTCAGGATCATCGGAATCCCGATCGACCTCGGCCAGCAGCACCGAGGTGTCGATATGGGGCCGGTGGCCATCCGTTATGCCGGCTTGAGTGGGGCCTTAACAAAACTTGGTTATCACACCCAGGACGTCGGCAACATCGAGGTCCCGGGTCATTACACCTTGACGCACCGGGGCTTCTCTGATCGGTTACCGCCGATCCGAGCGGCCTGTGAGGAAACCTACGAACTTGCTCGGCGGGCTATCAGAGACGGTACGATACCAATTTTCCTTGGCGGCGACCACTCGGCCTCCATCGGCAGCATCGGCGGAGTGACCCATGATAATGACTGCGGATTGATCTGGATCGACGCCCATGGTGATTTCAACACCCCGGAGACTTCCGAAACCGGCAACATCCACGGCATGGCATTGGCTATTCTTTATGGCAAAGGTCCCCAAGAACTGGTCGATGTGGGCAGACCAGGCGCCAAGCTAAAGCCGGAGCAGGTGGTGCTTATAGGTCCCCGCCAACTCGACCAGAGCGAAAAAGAGAACCTGCGGGCTTCGGGCTGCACCATTTTTACCATGCGGGACATCGACGAACGGGGAATGAGCAGTGTCATTGCCCAGGCCCTGGAGAAACTCAGCGACTGTCAACATATTCATGTGAGCCTGGATATGGACAGCATCGACCCCAACGAGGCCCCCGGGGTGGGCACCCCAGTAGCTGGCGGCCTGAGCTACCGGGAAGCCCAGTTGCTGATGGAAACCATCAGCGATACGAGGCGCCTCCTCTCACTCGACATCATGGAAACCAACCCCATTCTCGACGTCAGCAACCGTACGGCCCAGGTCGCGGTTGCGCTTGCCGCATCACTGTTCGGCAAATCCATTCTCTAGAATATCGCGTTTACCTGATCCCTTTCATATAGGCCTGTCTCAAGGCTTCAGGAAAACGTTCAATGGCATAGCGAAGCATGGTTCTGGGCAGTTTATTATAGTGCTCATCCAGAAATGCAACTTCTCTATCGAGATCCCTATTGCCTACCTCTCTGAGCATCCAACCCACCGCTTTGTGCAGTAGGTCGTGCTCATCGTTGCACAGGATTTCAGCAAGTTTCAGGGTTTCTGCAAAGGAATCGCTGCGAATGAAATGAAATGTCGCAAGGATCGCAATACGCCGCTCCCATAGATTATCAGATGCTGCCAGGGTATAGAGAATGTCTCGATCACGGTGTTCCAGATAGCGGCCGACAATATGGGGAGCGGAGACATCCACCAGATCCCAGTTATTTACGTATTCACTATTTTTAAGATAGAGCCCGTAGACCTCTTCCTGCACCCTGCCGTCGCCGCGCTTATAACACTCAACCAGGATCAGCAGAGCGGTCAGCCGAATCTCGTGAAACTCCGAATGCAGCAACTTTTCGGTCGAAGAAAGGTCAAGGTGGCGATACCTGCGGGCGATCTTTCTTAAGACCGGAACCCTTATGCCGAGAAACCTGTCCCCTTCTCCATACTGGCCGGGCCCTGTTTTGAAAAATCTGCTGGAATGGGCTGCAATGTCTTCATTGCGCAGATCCAAAAGTTCTCTTTTAATTTTCTCGATCTCTTTAACCATTTAACGCTTTCTAACCGGCTGAGTTAATTAATTGAATCCGTAAAATCCCGGAAATAACACGAGTGAGATCAAGACAAGTACCTGGATGGTGATGAACGGAACAACCCCCCGGTAAAGGTCGGTTGTCTGAACCTCCGGGGGACAAACGCCTTTGAGGTAAAACAGGGAGAAACCAAACGGAGGCGTTAGAAAACTGGTCTGCAGGTTCATCGCAATGAGGATGGCAAACCAGAGAGGATCGAGACCGATAATGGCGGCAATGGGCATGATAATGGGTACGACAATATAGGATATCTCAATGAAATCTATAAAAAACCCAAGCATCATGATGGCCAGCATAGAGAGTATGAGAAAGGTCCACTTCTGGCCGGGTAGATTGGTGAGCACGTCTTCGACCAGATAATCGGCTCCGCTGTAGACGAACACCATTGAAAAGGCGGTGGCGCCGATCAGAATGGCAAATACCATGGCGGTGATTTTGACCGTTTCAATGGCCGATTTCTCCACTACTGTCCAACTCAGTTTACGATACATTGCTGCAAGAATCATCGCCCCCACACAGCCCACCGAAGCGGATTCAGTCGGAGTAGCGATTCCGGCGAAAATCGAACCTAGTACCATGATGATCAGGGTCAGGGGTGGAATAATGGAAACCAATGCCTTCACAATATTCTTGGTCCTTGAGGTGTCATCATCGACGGGTATGGGCGGCGCCGCGCTCCGATCACGATACCCGACCAGCAGTATATACATTATGTAACAACCCACCAAAACAAGCCCCGGCAATACGGCCGCCTTGAAAAGATCTCCCACCGGCTGCTGAAAGACATCACCTAGGATAATCAGCACGATCGAGGGTGGAATGATTTGGCCCAGCGTTCCGGAGGCGCATATAGTCCCGGTTGCCAGTTGCTTGGAGTAGCCGTACTTGAGCATAACCGGCAGGGATATGACGCCCATGGCAACCACCGAAGCTCCCACCACCCCCGTCGAAGCCGCCAGCAACGCACCCACCAGCACGGTACTGACAGCAACACCCCCCCTGATACGGCCAAACATGGTTCCCATAGCCTCGAGAAGGCGTTCAGCCAGATCCGATTTCTGCAGTACTATCCCCATGAAAATAAAAAGCGGGACCGCCATCAAAATCGTGTTTTTCATGATCGAATAGATCCTGAACGGCATCATCGAGAACATCCGGAAAAATTCCTCGCCGACAAGCATCAGGGTGGCATCAGATTGCAGCTCGACGACTGCCGCAACTATACCGAAGAAAAGCGATGCAGCCCCAAAAGTAAAAGCCACAGGAAAGCCAACTGCCAGCAGAAACAGAGCAGCAATGAACATGACTATGCCGGTCATTTTTGCGCTCCTTTCCCCGCTGCTATGAAACGATTGAAATTCTTGATTGTATAGCCGATGGAACAGAAGATCAGAAAACCAAAAGAAATCGGAATCATGGCCTTGATCAGCCATCGATACGGCAGCCCTCCCGGGTCTTCTGAGATCTCGTTGATCTCGTAGGCATCCTTGACGAAATCAAGAGAGCCAAAGAGAACCAGCAGGGCGAGGGGCACTACGAAAAGGACAGTGCCGATGATATTTATCATCGCTTGGGTGCGCGTAGTGAAACGATCGTAAAGAAAATCCACCCGGACATGGGATTCATCGAGAAGCGAGACCGAAATACCATAAAGAATTATGACGGCAAACAGGTGCCACTCCATCTCCTGCATGGCCACCGAACTATTGTGGAAGAAGTATCGCATTATCACGTCATAAAAGACGTTGAGCACCATCAGAATCAGCAGGACCGCGAGGATTCTGGAGATTACCCGGTTGATGCCCATATAGGCCTGTTCAAGCCTGACAAGCATTATCTTGACTCCTCTTAAAGGTAAATTCTGTCGTGCTGGCAAGTAGTTAATCAAATAATCTGAGCCAGCAGCTACTAACTAACTGTGCAGAGTTGAAAATGCAAGAACATATAAAAAAAGCCCGAACCGCCTATGCAGTCCGGGCTTCAGCCTTAGATCAAGTCTTGTTATTCGATTACGGCGTCGGAAGTGCTGAGGTAGTTTTGCTCTGAAATCTTTGTCCAGGGGCGAGCAACTTTGAAATACGCCTTGCGGGACTCGTAGACTTCCTTGAATTCGGCATTTTCCGCCGCATATCCCTCAAGTACTTCGTCGGTTGCCTTTTTCATGGCCTGAAGCACAGGCTCAGGGAACTTCATTACTTTGATGTCTGGATATTCGGCCTTCATCTGCTGCCAAGCCTTTGCGTTGGCATCAAAGTTTGCTGCAACCTGTCTCCCCCTCACTGCTTCCATGGCGGTTACAAGAATTGCCTGGTATTCAGGTGGAAGTTCTTCAAAGGCCTTTTTGTTAACCAGAAACTGGAGTTCAGAGGCAGGCTCGTGCCAGCCCGCGTAATAGTAGGGTGCAATTTTATAAAAACCCATCTTGATGTCCATGCCGGGGCCGACCCACTCAAGGGCATCAATGGTACCGCGATCCAGAGAGGTGTAGAGTTCGCCTGGGGCGATATTGGTAACGTTGACACCAAGTTTGGCAAAAACTTCACCAGCCAGCCCCGGTATTCTCATCTTCAGCCCCTTCAGATCATCAAGTGACGTTATTTCCTTGCGGAACCAGCCACCCATTTGGACTCCCGTATTTCCTCCTGGAAAGGACAAAGCATCAAATTTTCCATAGACTTGCTGCATCAATTCGAGGCCGCCGCCATGGTAGTACCAGCCAAACTGCTCGGGCGCCGTCATACGGGTCTTCTGAGATCTCGTTGATCTCGTAGGCATCCTTGACGAAATCAAGAGAG
>NODE-73-length-33752-cov-12.4421_pt1 | contig 33752 bp, 33 predicted proteins | sample MGYA00139097_ERZ477577 | MGnify/ENA metagenome assembly ERZ477577
AGATTTCTACCAGAGTCTCCACCTGCAGGATTACCTATACCGATTTACCTGCGTAATTGCACCTTCCTGATTTGAACCCCCTGTCACTTGTTTTGCAGTTCTAGTTTCAAGATTTTTAAAAACCAATAGTACGGAGTTTATTATGAACAAGGCAGTGGCAACGGTGCTGATGGCGCTGATGGTTGGTGTAATGTCAATGGTTTCGATTCATGAAGGTCAGGCAGCTTTTGGACTGTTCGGGGCCCATAAAAAGGTCAAGGACGTGGACGGCAAAATTATGATCCCGCTCAAAAAGGTAGATGACGGAAAAGCCCATTATTTTAAATATGAGCAGGGTGGTACCACGGTGAATTTTTTTGTTGTCAAAAGTAATGACGGCGTCATCCGAGCCGCTTTCGACGCTTGTGACGTCTGTTTTCCCGCCAAGAAGGGGTATACCCAGGACGGCGATTTCATGATCTGCAATAATTGCGGCAGACGTTTTCACTCCAGCCGGATAAATGTTGTCGAGGGTGGCTGCAATCCTGCACCGCTGCAACGAGAAGTGATAGGTGATCAACTGGTCATCAAGACGTCAGATGTCATACCTGGCGCCAGATACTTTTAGGGGATACCATGAACATCGTTACCATTCCTCTGAAAAACATGCGCAGGAAGCCGACCAAGACCCTGCTTCTGCTGCTGGTATTCCTCCTCGGTGTGGTCTCCATCGTGGCCCTTTATCAGGTCTCTCTGGTGGTGGGACACAGCCTGGAGAAGAAGCTTACCGCATTTGGGGCCAACATCGTGGTCAAGCCTTCGACCGAGACGCTCAGCGTCAGCTATGGCGGCTTTCATATGGGCGATATGCTGCTCGATGTCAAGGAGTTGCAGGAGGCAGAAACAACCACTGCCATCAGATCGATAGAGCTCAATGATCGGATCAGCGTAGTGGCGCCGAAGCTGGTCAATATGTTCAAAATAGATGAGGTAGCCATCGCGGTAGTTGGGGTCCGATGGGAAGAGGAGCTGGGAATCAAAAGCTATTGGGCGACGGATGGCGCATTTCCACAACAGCCCGAGCAGATTCTCCTCGGTGCCCTGGCTGCTCGAAAACTCGGTCTCGGGACCGGTGATACGTTGACGCTGCAGGGGCATCACTTCAATATTTCAGGTGTACTGTTTGAGACCGGCAGTGATGATGACAGCGTCATTCTGATGGATCTGTCAAAGCTCCAGCAGCTGGTAGGACAGCCCGAAGCGGTGAGTTTTTTTGAAGTGGCGGCGCTTTGTGCCGGCTGCCCGATAGAGGATATCGTCTCTCAGATTCAGACCAATCTGCCGAAAACCTCTGTCATTGCTCTTCAGAACGTCGTCAATCAGCGCATGTCCTCGGTCAGATTCGTTCAGAAACTGGCGCTTTCCATCAGCCTGGTGATTCTGGTCACGGCCTCGGCAATGGTTGGAATCTCCATGCTCTCGGCGGTCAATGAGCGGAAGAAAGATATCGGTATTCTGCGTTCACTGGGCTACGGGCAATCACGGATTTTTCTGATCTTCTGCCTGGAGGCTGGAATAATTGGCCTTCTCGCTGGCAGCATCGGTTATCTGGCCGGCTACGCAATCAGCCTGAAGGCTCTGGAGTACCTGAGTCTCACCGATGTAGCGCGTCCCGTGTTCTCGATCGCTCAACTTGTTGTCTGCACGCTGATCTTCCCACTGATTACCATCCTGTCTGCGCTTTATCCAGCCTGGAAAGGCAGTTCGATCGAGCCGTCCCAGGCTCTGGTTTCTCTTTGATAGAAGGTGATACGATGCTCGAAGCGGTGAATATACAGAAAAGTTTTTCCTCAGAGGGCGCCGATGTTCCAGTTTTGAAGGGAGTGTCTATAAGGCTCGAAGAGGCGGATTACGTAGCTATTGTCGGCAGATCCGGTTCCGGTAAGACGACCCTGCTCAATGTGCTCTCCACACTCGTCAAGCCAGATAGCGGTGCACTCAATTATCGAGGGTCGGATCTGACCTCGGCGGCGGAGAAACAGCTCAATACGATCAGAAAATCAGATTTTTCGGTGATTTTTCAGTTTCACCACCTGCTGCCCTATCTCAGTGTACTCGAAAATACCCTGCTGCCCTTCATGGGATCGCTGGCACCGGTATCCAGGCAACTGGAGCAACGGGCCCTGGAATGTCTTGATCGGGTTGGACTGGCAGATAAAGCCAGACGATTGCCGGGCAACCTTTCGGGAGGGGAGCAGCAACGGGTGGCGATCGCCCGGGCTCTGGTGAAATCATCGAAAATTCTCTTTGCCGATGAACCGACCGGCAGTCTGGATAAGAAAACCGGTGAGCAGATCATGCAATTACTGGCCGAACTTCATGGTGATGGACTGGCCATTGTCATGGTCACCCATGAACCGGCATATGCGGACCTCGCCCAGAGAACCATAGAGCTTGAGGATGGCGTAATCGCCCACTAAACATCACGACATAAGTCGAATCCATCCCCGCAGGCTGTGTTACTCGCTGCGGTGCCTGCTCACAGCGCTACCAGGCTGCTCCGCCAGCTCCTTGCCTGGCTGGGCGTCTTGAACTTATGTCGCTATTTACACTGCTGCCCACATTTGTTGATAGAGCAGATCTATTTTTAAGCGTTCTCCGGCACTACCAGGACCGGGCAGTAAATGGTGTTGAGCACCTTGTGGGTGACACTGCCCAAAAACAGTCCGGCGATATCGCTGTGCCCGTGGGACCCCATGATGATCAGGTCGAACTCTCTGGATTTGGCCAGGTTGCTGAGCATGGTGCCGGGGGCTCCCGATAAAGGTCTGGTGTCATAGGTTATGTTGTTGTCGGCCAATTTACGTCCGGCCGCCTCGAGTACCGACTCGGCCTGCAGCCTCATCTTCGCCTTCAGTTCCTCAATCACCGTGTCGTTGATTTCCGTGAGCCCGCCGAGCCATTCATAACAGTATACTGCGGTCACGTGGGCACCACTGAGACCGGCCAGATAGATGGCATGTTCTACCGCATTGTCTGAATAGATCGAACCATCCACCGGAAGAAGAATTTTCGATATCTTCATAAGATCCTCCTCAACAAGATTGTCAGGGGAGACAGCTTTATGTGTATATACATAAAATATCCATGATCGACGGAGAAGGCAACCGGTAGACCCAAAAACTGGAGCGTCTCAGGGGCAGGGAAAATCTACCCGAGGCCGGGTGGCCATCATGTTCCATTCAGGACTGCAGTTTGGTTTTTACGCTGTCAACCTTATCAGCCATGGTCTGCTCCCTGTCGGTCCGGGTACCCACCTTGAGCGAACTGGTCAGTCTCGGTACCCCCATCTGATGCAGGGTTTCATGGCATTTTTTTACCGCCGCGAAGACTTCGTCCCAGTCCCCTTCGATATTGGTCCCGTAGGCATGCAGATTGGTCTTCAAACCTGCCTCGTCGAAAATCTTGTGGCAGGCGGCGATATATTCGGAAACCGACAAGCCGACTCCAAAAGGGGAAACGGTGAGATCCATGATAACTTTCATTGTCTTCCTCGTGCGGTTTAGGTGGGGGATGAACCACCATCAGCAACAGGTCGAAGTAGGCACTGCAGTAAGAGTGTGAAGCGCAGTATAATCTTTTCCCGTGGTGACCGGAACCATTTTTGATTGTTCTCGTAATAGTTTTCCCACTATGCTATACAGGGTGGTCTTACCAGAATCCAGTTTATTGCAATCGGAATTCAGCATGGAACGCCAGATATTTCCCTTCAGTGCACTCGTTGGCCAGGAAAAGTTGAAGACCGGCCTGCTTCTCAATGCAGTCGACCCGGCTATCGGTGGAATTCTTGTCAGCGGTCAAAAGGGCACCGGCAAATCGACTGCGGTCCGGGCTCTTGCCCGGGTACTTCCCCAGATCGAGGTGGTCAAAGACTGCCCCTACAATTGTGCTCCCGACGAGGTTGACAATCTCTGCTCTTCATGCGCCGACAGCTACCGGTCTGGACGAACCTTTGAAACCGAGATGCGGCCTATGCCGCTGGTTGAACTACCGTTAAGCGCCACTGAGGACCGGGTGGTCGGTACCCTGCATATCGAGCAGGTGCTTAAAACCGGCACCAGAAGGTTTGAACCCGGCCTGCTTGCTTCTGCCAATCGAGGCATTCTCTATGTCGATGAGGTCAATCTGCTCGATGACCACCTCGTCGACATTCTGCTCGATGCCGCCGCATCGGGGATCAACAACGTTGAGAGGGAATCCATTTCCTATTTCCATCCGTCACGCTTCATGTTGATCGGCACCATGAATCCCGAGGAAGGTGAGTTACGCCCGCAGTTCCTCGACCGTTTTGGTTTGAGTCTATCTGTCAGCGGAGTGGAAAATCCACTGCAGCGTCGCCTTATCGTCGATCGTCGGATTGAGTTCGATAGCAACCCCCAGCGTTTTATCGATGGCTATGAGGAAGACGAGACGCTGCTCTCCGATCAGATTGGGGCTGCCAGAGCTGCACTTCAAAACGTCGAGATACCAGGGGATATGGTCGAGATGGCGGTAGCTTTGTCAACCGAGGTGCGGGCCCAGGGACACCGGGCCGAGATCGCCATTATCAAGGCAGCCAGGGCTCTGGCCGCCTTTCTCGAGCGTGCTGTAGTGGGGCCCGAACATGTTATTGAAGCGGCCCGCTTTGTGCTGCCCCATCGAATTACCACCCTCTCTTTTGCCACCGGCGAGCAGGTTGAAGAAGAGCTTGAGGAGATCTTCAAAAAGGTGCTCAACCAGGAGCAGGCAGTGGTGGAGACGGCAGCAGGGGAGGGCGTTCCGGATGACTGGGATGATATCGCCGAACAGGTGCCGGGGGCGACGGCGGCTTCCAACGTCGGCATGCTCTTTACTTTCCTGGCCGAAAAAAAAAAGTCGTCTTTGAGCCGGACTCACTGATCTGTGTGGAAGATCTCAATCTTGATTCCCTGGAGATCAACGGCAAGTTCCGTGGTCGGGCCAAAACCATTCGTTCTCAGTCTGTCAATGGCCGTTATATAAAGGCGGCACCGGTCGAGGAAGCTGAGCGCTCCTATGATTTGGCGGCCGATGCCACCATTCGTTCAGCCCTGCTCAGGCAGGCGGCAGGAGGCGGCGAACTGAAAGATTTTTCCATATCAGCCGCCGACCTGCACAAAAAAATTTATCAACGCCAGATCCGGTCACTGATCATCTTTGTGGTGGATTCATCAGAGTCTATGGGAGAGGATGGGGCCCAGGCCAGAATCAAGGCTGCCAAAGGTACTATCCTCGGTATCCTGACCAAGGCCTATCAGAAACGGTTCCGGGTCGGGCTGGTTTCTTTTTATGATGAGTCTGCCGAGATTGTACTGCAGCCTACCTCGAGCCTTCCACTGGCTCAGAAATGCCTCAGATCGCTGCCGGTGGGCGGAGCCACACCGTTTGCCCATGGGCTGATGAAGGGCTGGCAGTTAATCAAAACAGAGCGCAGGAAAGATCGGGACATCAGGCCGCTGATGGTGGTACTCTCCGACGGTGAGGCAAATGTCGCTTACGATGAGAACCTGCCGCAGAGCAAAATCGTTGATGAACTGCTCAGCATCGGCGCCTTGATCGGCAGCGACGAGATATCCTCATTGGTGATAGAGACCCGGCCCCTGAGAGATCCTTCTCAGTCGATGCGTGCTTTGGCAGAGGCGATGGGTGGCAACTACTACCACAGTAACGCATTTAAAAATGCTGACCTGCTCAAGGCGGTCGCCGCCTTTTGACAGATAAACTGAACGAAAAACTCTGATTCATGGAACAAACTGCTAAATCTTACGGACCCTTCTGGCTGGCCTGGCTGATCTGGGGATTCGTGGCCGCCCTCTATTGCATAGGCTATTTTCAACGTATGGCACCGGCGGTGATTGCCGATGACCTGATGCGCGATTTTGATCTGGGGGGCGCGCTGCTGGGCAACCTCTCGGCCATGTACTTCTACTCCTATGCTGCCATGCAGATACCGACCGGCCTGCTGGTCGATCAGATCGGGGCCCGAAAACTTGCCTCGATCGCCTGTCTGACCGCGGCCGTCGGCATCCTCATTTTCAGTTTTGGCGGATCGCTCTGGCTGGCCTATATCGGCAGGTTTCTGGTCGGCGCCTCGGTGGCGGTGGCCTGGGTCACCTGCATGAAGTTGGCCGGACACTGGTTTCCTGCCAACAGGTTTGCAACGGTAACCGGCGTCGCCCTGCTGCTTGGCAATTTCGGGGGCATCCTGGCCGGGGTTCCTCTGGCGTTGGGAGTAGAATTGTTCGGCTGGAGATTGGCCATGGGAGTGAGCGGCTTTCTCACCCTGGCGCTCGGGGTCGCCACCTGGGCTGTGGTGCGTGATGATCCTGCAGACTATGGCTATAAAAGCTATGCCCATTCAGTCGTCCAGGACAACGGCAGCCTGCCCGCAGGGGCCGCACTGAAAACGGTGCTCTCACAGAAGGATACCTGGCTGCTCTTTTTTGCCGGTGGTTTGTCAACTGCGCCGGTGCTCGTTTTTGCGGGTCTCTGGGGGGTTCCCTATCTGACCCAGATTTATGATCTCGAGACCTCCCAGGCTGCCTTGCTCACCTCCACAATGCTGCTGTCCTTTGCCTTCAGCGGGCCGATTGTCGGCATGTTGTCGGACCGGCTGGGCCGAAGAAAATTGCCTTACCTGATACTCTCCATCGGCACGGCGCTGTTCTGGGCGATTTTCCTGTTTGTTCCCCTGCCGCATATCATGCTGTTTCCGCTCCTGGCGGCGATTGGCTTTACCAGCGGTGCTCTGATCATCGGCTTTGCCGCTGCCCGGGAGGTGAATCATCCCGGTGCAGCAGGACTGGTTGGCGGAGTGGTCAATATGTCGGTGCTGGGTGTGGCCGCCATCATGCAGCCGGTGCTTGGAAAAATCCTCGATTCACACTGGCAGGGCACGCTGGTCGAGGGGGCCAGGGTCTACAATCAGGCGGCTTATTTCTCAGCCTTTGTCTGGCTGCTTGTCAGTACTGCTCTGGCGGTTGTCATGGTATTTTTCACCAGAGAGACCTACTGCCGAATCCGTGAAATCGAATAACGGCACCCTGGGCCATCAGACACCTGGATAGACTTTCTATCCATTTGTCCCCGTTGAACAGCCCATCTCCCCATTCTTCCTCGAGATCAGCAAGAGGTTTCAATCAGCACCCGGATATCCCCACTTGATGATTAGCAATGGATTGTTATCGTTGCCTCTGATCCTTTTTCAATCTTTCACCCAAGGGCTCTCATGACTTTTTCTACGCTTCTCAAAAAACACAACACCATATTGAGTGAATGTGCGGTCTCCGAAAGATTGCGCAGACTGCCCGACGTAGAACTTCACCCGACGCTTTTTAATACACCGCTGATCTATAACCAAAACGGCAGGCAGCGGCTGGAAGAGATCTACCTCACCTACATCGAGGTGGCCCGCAAGGGGAAATTACCGCTTCTTCTCTGCGCCCCAACCTGGCGGATTGACAAGGTTCGCATCGAAGAGGCCGGCGTGCCGCACTCGATTAATCACGACGCCGTGGAATTTATGAGAGGGCTCAGAGACCGGTATAGTTCAGCGGCTTCACCAATCATTGCAGGGGCGCTGTTGGCGCCTAGAAACGATTGCTATTCGCCCGAAGCGGCACTCGGCAGAGAGGAGTCGGCAGAGGTTCATGGCTGGCAGATAGATCAGCTGGCGGCGACGGAGGCGGAGGTGATCATAGCCCAGACCATGCCGGCAGTTAGTGAGTCGCTGGGTATGGCGGACCGGCTGGGAAGAACTACCAAACCCTATGTGATCAGTTTTGTTATCGACCGCACAGCTAGGGTGCTCGACGCTACCCCACTGGCAGAAGCCGTCGATATAATAGACCAGGAGGCAGCACGACCTCCGGCAGGCTACATGGTTAATTGTGTCTATCCAACTTTTATCAGGGCCGATCAGCAGCCACCCACTCTGTTTAGTCGACTGATCGGCATCCAGGCCAATTCCTCTTCGAAAGATCATGCCCAGCTTGATGGGGCTGAAGCACTTCAGCAGGATCCCCTGTCAGACTGGGGCAGAGAAATGTTGCAGCTCAACAAAGAATATGGGGTCAAAATTTTAGGCGGCTGCTGCGGTACCGACCACACCTATCTGCGCTACCTTGCTGAATCTCTGTGAGCGGTGAGCACCAGGATTTTATGAAATACAACCTGTGAATGGGATCGTGACGGTCAGGATTATTGCTCTGAGCCAATGGCTTTGGCACACAATCGAGAATAGAGTTCTCCGGCCTGATCCAACAGCACAGCCGAACATGCACTGTCATTGTCAGGGGCCTTCGTGAAAGTTTCATCCCCCTTGCTGGCTGGCAAGGCCAGCCGGTCCTGCAATTGCTCCCAGGTACCCGAATCGCTGTTGCACAGTGTTTCGTAGCATACCGGAATCGCCTGCTCAGGCAGGTGGGCCAGGAGATACGTGTAGGCCTGAATCCAGGCCTCGAGCCAATAATCCATTGTATCTGTATCCCTCGCACCAGCTGGTTGCTCAGCGAATCTGAAGGGCCGGTGATCCGAGCCAAATTCATGATGAGCCAGCCAGCTCATATAGGTTCTTGAGAATGTATCTTCGGCGTGCCGTTGATTGAACATTCGATGCTGCCGCAGCAGAGAATAAGCCTGCTGTTGCGGCTGCCTGAATGGAATTAGAATCGTGGCCTGAGGAAAGGCCTCGACCAGAGATCCAAGACGCAGGATATTATTGTTGTTTTTCGATAAATAACGATTGTTGTCAGTTTTATGCAGGATCAGGGACACGTAGGTACGAAAGTCATCGATGATTTCTTCCGAAGCTGCCATAGGTATTAACGAATTGTTTTGAATATAGTCCGCCCCGCATCGAGCTTTCCAGAAGACTTCTTCCAGTGCCTCCGGGCTGTCATAATCGACCATTATCCCGTCACCGTGGGCCCTCTCTTCCAGCTCTTTATCTTTTAAGGATGGGCTGCTCATCTTGCTCCACAGATTTGGCGCCAGTACGAAGGGCATATCCCTGTAGGTCAAAGAGCCGAACTGTCCGCTTTCGTAGAGCCGCCGCATCAGAATCGTGGTTCCGGCCCGGGCGAGGCCGGAGACGAACACATGGTTCTCTTCATTCACGGCTCTTGATTTCGAGCCATATAGCGATTTCTCGATATCAAACAGAGCCTCGCCGACAAATGGAGTTCCCAGTGCTATCCGGTGCAGAATTTTTGAGCCAGGGCCGTAGTCACTGGAAGGGTGTGATGCTTTCGATCTTATGAAGGCGTAGCAGCCAGCCATGCAGGTAGTCGCTGCAATGCCCAGGACAGAGGTTGACTGGGCAATGAAATCACCGCCGAGGAAGTGTGAGATCAGACCGAGAAGCGGAAAGATCAGGAAGCAAACTACAAGAATTACAAAAATTAACAGGGATTGTTTAAATAGCGCCAGGGCATAACTCGGCAGTATCTTTTCCTTCCAGTGATCGGATATCCCCGGGGATCGTATGACTCTAGCCACCTTGGTGAGGATGTCTGTCAACGCCCGTATCTGGCGAAGAGAATCCAGACGGATGAAGAGCTCAACAAAGCAGACAGAGCCTATGAGAAGAAATACCCAGTCCAAGTGAGTACTTCTCTATTGCTCCGTTTCCTGACTTTGCTTCTTCTTTTTTTTGAACAGCCGTTTGAGCGGGTACCAGATGATGGCAAACAAGGCGATGAACAGGGAACCGATAATGCCCAGAATAACGCCAATCGTGCCTGCTCCCAGCCCCGGCCCGACATAGGCATCGGCCTGGTCCGGAGCCATGAGAACGAGCAGAATAACCAAAGGTAATATCATTGATTGCATGTCAAATTCTCCAACCAGCTAAGATCTACTTCACTATCTGAGAGGTAGCGCGACCAGTGCAGCGCTCCCACCGTGTTTTCCGAAACCGCATTCACATATTCCCATCTCACCCCTGTCTCTGATAGGCGCAGCATCCTTGCCGAATCCGTCTGTTCGACATAGGCGTCGCCGTTGGCCAGAACCCTGGATCTTCCCTGGGTTAAGGAGGCAATCCTTTCTCTTTGCATTACAGACGAGTAAGGCTGGGTTACCGTGTCGGTGCTTGGATCATAAATATAAATATCAGATTTATCCTTTTCGACCAACAGGTTGCCTGCTTTGTCGTAGCCTCTTACCATATCGTTTCCGAAAATACTATAACGGCCGTCCGGGAGCGGATTGATATCGTGCTGATTAAGCCAGGGGCCGGTTCTCAGCCATTTGATCTCACCCGACTTCGGTTCGATCAGAGCAACGGTGGACAAGTGACGTATGCTTACCAGGACATCCCCTTTTTTGGCGTGATCTGAGTCTTGAAGAATTGGCTGGGCGTCGTTGAGGTGAATTCGATTATGTTCAAACCGGCCGATTCCATAGATCAAAGCTTTATGTCCGTTATCCAGCAAGATTTTGGTGATGGAATACTCATCGAGTAATTGGCCATCTGGCGATATCACCGCGATCCCGTCATCTCTAATCGGTAGAACGGTTCCCGGGCCATCTCCCTCAAGTTTGCTGCAAGTGACGATATTACCCTGGTGATCACGCTCGATCGAGTGATGAAATTTGTGGACCAGCAGCCACTCTATATCACCGCAGCCATTGATCTTTACCATCGGTCCTGCGCCGGAAGTAAACACCAGTCCCCCATCTTCAAGAAGCAGGGGATGCTGTACCTGATAAGATTTTACCATATTGGGTCCGTCGCTGAACTGCGGTGTTTGTGCTAGAATCTTGTCGACATCGGGAACCCAACGATGGAGGACGCTGTTGTCGGCTATGGAGAACAACTCCACCACCACCTGGTTATATGATTTGCTGAACCCGGAGATCAACAGATAGCCAGGATCCTGGAAGCTCGTATCTCTTATCTTCAATCCACCGAAGTCAAATTCCGAGCGATTCTCCTGGTGGTGCAGCATCACCTTCTCGGTCGTCGTTTTCTCCGGAGCTTCCTCGAAGGTAAAGTACGCGTGTAATTCCTCATACATCGATTCAAAGTGAGACCAGGGAAAGACCTGGTATTTACCGACGGCTATGCCCCATAGGAAAAAACCTAAGGCCAGCAGGTAGAGCACCGCCACTAAGGGAATGATATTTTTTTTAGATCGTGGCATTGAGTCTTTGTTGGCGCTCGATTTTCAGGTTATGGACTGGGGCCATATTAGTTTCGTGAGGGATTATTAACCGATTTTAAACTCTTTCTCATCATCTACCGTTCAAGCCTGGACCTCATCGGTTATCATAGTGCGGGTGGCATTTCGGAATCGTTGCAGTCAACATCAAATCAGCTTTGCCAGCGGGCTGATTCTACGAATTATATCGGTAATGGACTACATTTTATTTGATTTTTTAAATAAAGAATGGGAGCAATAGGGGCAGATCATAACTTTTCATAGGGATGGCGACTACAGATATCGTTTAAAGGGCACGGCGCCCGCTGTGGAAGCGAGGATGTAGTAAACATGAAGAGTCCCAAAATTGTTAAAGAATGTTGATTTTCAGAGGACTGCATAATGGAAAAAAGAAAACGCCTGACTGCGGAACAGATCATAAAACAGTACCAGGACACTATCAGTCGTATCGGTGAACAGAAGAGCAAGGAGGAAAGAAACCACCACTTTGAAAAAATCAGGGATAGAGCCGAAGAAATTGTTTTACTGCTTAATGCAGACTGCTCATACGTATCAGTTGCAGATCAGTTGTGCGACTATCTAGAGCTCAATAAATGCGATCATCTGAGGCAGCAACTCCTGTGTACGATTGCCATGCTGGAGAGAATGTCGCAGATGGAACTTCCCCAGGCTACTGCAACGAAGGTATCCATAAATGCCCCGCGGGAAATGCTTGTTCGTCATCTCTATAGCGATGTCTGGGAAAAGGATAACAACCCCAAGGGCGAGGATTTTATCAAATTTGTCCAGCACCACTTTATTCTCGCCGGCATTCACTTGAACAGAGAAAACGTTACCAAACTTGTCCGAAACATTCCCGATGAACTATTTCAGATCTATGACAGCCTTAGAGGCAAAGGACAGGAGTAAACGGGATCCGGATGAAACCTGTTGCAGTATCGAAAAGATTAACTGGAGGCAGCCTGCTTTGCCTGCTGTTGATTCTAACAGGAGAACGTCAGGAGCGAGGTGAGATCATGGCTGCACTCTAAAGCTGAGGCTTGCCATGGGGGCTCTCGGTTCTAGGAAAAAGACAAGGATAACGTAACAATCTGAGAACATCCGGGTTATTCAAACCAATATATCCTACCAGACTAAAGCAGTAGATCGGGAGGTGCAACAATGGAACAAAGTACTGCTGCTATTGGGCCATATTAACAAATGGCTCGCCTATCAAGTTCCAGTAAGGAAGTGCAACAAATAACGCCACCAGGCATGCCATAATTGTCATCAAGCAGCCAAACCAGAATATCTCGATAGTACTCAGGTAGCCTCGTTCATAAACAACCAACGATGAGGCACTTTGGGCTGGATAATAGAGGACGGAGTCTCCTACAATCATTACTAGAAGACTACAAACAAGGGGGTTTAATCCGGTTAGATTCGCTATGGATATAGCAATGGGAATGGCTACCGCCAGAAAACCAGTGATGTTGGGAATTAACAGGCGCACGGGAATCGCGGCCAGCAGTAGAACGGCTGCCACTATTAAAGGTGACTGGGAGAGGACTGGCAAACTGCCAATAATGAGTTCAGCCAGCCATGATCCAGCGCCACTGTCAATAAGTGCTCCCGCCAGGGACATAGAGGAAGCAATGACGAGAAAATTGGTCCAACCCACGTTTTTCTCAAAATCTTGCCAGCTTAGAACACCTATCCAAGGTGCAAGAAGACAAATCCAAGCCATCAGGGCGGGAATAGCCGGATTCATGTGGTGAATTGAATCGGTCAGCCAAAGCAGGGAAGCTCCAAGCGTAATAACTATGGTTCTAATCTCCATCTTTGTCAGAGGGCCAGATAAAGTATCCGGCACTCGGGCCATTTGGGTTGTAAAGCCCTGTCGATAAATCAAATAAATGAGCCCGGAACCTAAAAGTAAAAGTGTTAAATAAGGTATCGATAAAAGCACAAACCAACGACTCCATGAAATTCCGCCGACCAGCGCAGCAGCAACGACTGGGGTGATTCCCCCGGTCAATATGATAGTCGACGCCAGTCGGTTAATGGAATTTAAGGCCATCATTATGGCTTTTGAAAGCTGAGCATCTTTTGGCACCATGCTGAGCGACAGAGATTGCTCATAGACATGCACCAGGATGCCGGTTCTGGATGTTGCCGAAGGCAAGAGTAGAGTCAACAATGGCATAGAGATCAGCAGGTGCGTGTATAGTGCCATTGGCCTTTCACGGCAATGCCTTAGAGAAAATCGAGCAATTCGCTCTGCGAGGCCACATTTTTTAACAGCAAGTCCGATAGTTAATACCGCAATTAAAAAATATGGTACCGGTTGGGCGAAACCGATTAGTGCCTGCTGAAAGTCATTCACCCCTTCTGAAAGTACTAACAAAACCACCAGAAGTATTGCGGTGACTCCCATCGGGAGTATCTTGGTGCCCCACAGACCGATGGTGATAGTGGCTATCCCCAATACACGTTGTCCAGCTTGAGATAGTCCATCAGGTGGGGGGATCACCATAAAAGATAATGATACCGTACCAATAACTGCCATTACTACTATTGAAGATAGCGAAGGTTTCACTGTTCGTAGCTTGGATTATTTGCCTAGATGGTCTTGGAGTCGAGGCAAGGCTGTTGATGAAAGACAATTTAATACTATCTCTGACTAGCACAGCGCTAGATGATCTTCAATAGAATAAGGAGGGCCAGGTAGACAGGTCAAAACTAAAGGTTTGCTTCTTTCAAGCGTTATTCGATATTGTTTGTCAGGTAGCCTATAGTAGTAAATCTTTAGTAAATCTGAATTTTATTGGGAATCTGGATGAAAAGTTTTTGAATTATGAGAAACTGATTTTAGCCAAAATTTTCATAAAAGAGATTAATCAAATCGGACTTTGCTTCAAAGCCGACTCCCGGAAGATCGGTCAGATGGATCAGGCTGTCATGTACCGGCGTATGGTCAGCAAACCCGCCAAAAGGCTGGAAAACGCCAGGATACGATTCATTGCCCCCTAAGCCGAGTCCTGCCGCAATGTGAAGGGCGAACTGATGGCCGCCGTGGGGAATACAGCGACTGGGGGACCACCCGTGCTGCTTGAGAACCTCAAGCATGCGAAGGTACTCGACCAGCCCATAGGACAATGCGGGATCCATCTGAAGATAGTCTTTTTCAGGTCTCAATCCGCTGTAGCGCAATAGATTGGCAACATCCTGGTGGGAGAATAAGTTTTCACCGGTGGCAAACGATGGTTTATACTCGCCGGCAAGCTCTGCCTGCAAGGCATAATCAAGCGGATCCCCCGCCTCCTCATACCAGAAAAGATTCAGCGGCTCAATCTCCCGAGCATAGGCTCGTGCAGTATCGAGATCAAAGCGACCGTTTGCATCCACCGCCAGTCGACGGCCGGCAGATTCGCCTCTCTCGATAAAGGCCTCAAGTTCTTTGAGCACCGCCTCTATTCGTTTCATATCCTCGGCAAGGGGGGCACCACCGATCTTCATTTTCACGACTTTGTAACCTTGTTCGAGGTACCCCCTCATTTCCTGCACAAGAGCCTCATTGTTTTTGCCAGGGTAGTAATAGCCTCCCGCACCATACACGAAGGTTTCCTTAAGGGCCTTCTGGTCAGTGAACCGTTCAGCCAACAGCTTATATAGCGGCTTTTCCTCTATTTTGGCCACCGCATCCCAGATGGCCATATCGATGACGCCAACAGCCACCGATCTTTCTCCATGGCCGCCGGGTTTCTCATTCTGCATCAGCGTATTCCAAATTTTAAACGGATCGAGATTTTCACGCTCGTCATCCAGGAGACTGTCCGGCTCAGCTTCTCTTAAGCGAGGGATAAATCGTTCGTTCAAGAGACCGGACTGAGCATAGCGGCCGTTAGAATGAAACCCGTACCCGGTGATGGGCTTACCTTCTTTAACCACATCCGTGACGATTGCCACTATGGAAACGGTCATCTTGCTGAAATCGATGTAGGCATTCTTGATTTCAGAAGCGATAGACACGACACTTTCTTTAATTTCCACTATTCTCATAGATATGGCCTGGTTGAAAAGGGAGCGTGGATCATTTCCAGTAAAAACAGTTCTACGCTTTCATGATCTCATCGAGGTTTGTCTGCATGCCTGCTTCCAGCAGATCAGACGGATTATTCACAAGACTGTCTTTCAACATGTCGTAGTTGGGGTCGAAGCCGAGGCCCGGTTTTTCTGGTATTTCCACTCTGTTATTTTCCGGGCCTGGGGAGCCCTCAAAAAATTTCTGACCAGCCTGCCACATGCCCCAATGGAACTCGGTCCAGGTTCCGTTCATTAAGCCAGCCATCGTGTGCATGTTGAAAATCGGCCAGCCTCCCCCGTTGGCAATTGGCAGATTATATGCCTGGGCAAGATGCGCTGCTTTTTGCGTTTCAGTATAACCGCCATTATAACAACAATTTGGCTGTAGGATATCGATCGCCTCATTGGCAACGAGTTCACGTATTCGCCACCGATGACCCTCCATCTGGCCGGCAGCTATCGGAATGTTCGTACGGCGACGCAGATCGGCCAGGGCCCGGGCATCGTTCTGGTGCAGCGGCTCTTCAAACCAGGTAAGGTTTAATTCCTCGATCTCCCGGCAGAGCAGTCTGGCATCCATGGGGGTGAACTTATAATTGGCGTCTATCATAAGGTCGATGTCCTTTCCCACGGCTTCCCTGACTGTTCGTATTCTCCTCGCATCCTCCCGCCAGCCCCCTTTGTCACAGGCCACAACCATCTTCAGGCGGGTGTTGCCCTCGGCAACGAATTTTTGGGCATATTCGACCAACTGATCGTGGTCAAAAAACGGGTAACCGAAGGTGATATAGGTTTCCGAGTAGTTGCGGTAGCCGCCGAACAGCTGGGCAACCGTACGTCCTGTTTCTTTGCCTCTGATATCCCAGAGAGCTATATCAAGGGCTGCCAGCGCATTTGAGATGACTCCAGTATAGGCGCGCGTATTGAGCGACCACCATATTTTCGAGTGGATCGCCTCGGTATCTCTCGGGTCCATGTCTTTAACGACGGGCAAGATGTCATGCCGAAGGGCCGCTACAATCGACCAGGGCAGAAATGCTCCTGTCACTCCAAAGCCTTTGTATCCTTCATCGGTTTCCACTTCGCAGAAGGTGAATACCCGATGCTCGAGTGGTTTGTCGATCATTGGAAGATAGACGGGGAACTGATGTACACTTGCGGTGAGATTCTTGATTTTCATCGACTCCACACTCTCATTAATGGTTTGTCTCAGGACATAAGCAATTGTGCCAGTTCTTCCAGACTGTCAAGAGATTCGATATGTTCGACCAGTCCTACAATGTCCTCTGTTTTATTTCGCGGCCACCGAGCGAAATCGGCACAGCGGTAGAATTTTTCTCCAACACCACCCCAGGAAAACGGATTTGCCGGGGATCCTTTGCCAAAGTCTGAACAACCACTGATTTTCCTGCCGTCTTTGAGATGGATGGTTATAAGGGTAGTCATCTTGTCATACCCGGCCTTCTCCGCTTCGGGGTGAACCTGAAAATTCACTCGCTCAATCATCTGCCTGACATCCGGGCGCAGGACGACCTCATCGGTAAATTCCTGGAGATGTGCTTGTCCCTCCAACAACAGGATGGCCAGGCAGAATTCCATTGAAAACTTGGCCTGCAGTTCGTCCTGCGGACGATGATGAATCAGAGCATTGAGCATATTGTGGTTGGTTCCCACATCGACCTTCTCTACTTCCTCGGCGATAATTCCATGCTCGGCAATCAGCTCAAGCATCAACGTCATTCCTGGGTGGGTGAGTGAACCTGAAGGATGTGGTTTAATCGATATACCGGGGTCGGCAAAGCTCCAGGGTGAACCCAGTTTACCGCGGATGGAATCCACTTCATAGCCTCCGCCATGGGCCTGAAAAAAACCGCGGGGAGCTTCGAGGATCTTATCGGTCGCCGTCCATCCCATTTCGGCGAGATCACAGGCCACGATACCCGATTCAGCGGCTCGGCCGGCATGAAATGGCTTGGTCATGGTGCCGAAGTTTTCACGAAGGCCGCCGCTCTGACTTCCAGCGATCCCGAGCGTCCGTACCATGGCATCCCGGTCGAAATTTCGCAGATGCCCTACAGAGCCTGCCGCAGCAAAGGGACCGCAGGTTGCGGTTGCGTGAAAACCATGCTGGTAGTGACGCGGAGAAATGGCTTCAGCAATTTTACACTCCACATCAATACCTATCACATAGGCGGTGACAAACTCCCTGCCGCCGAGGCCACCAATATGCGCTTCAGAAAAAGCGGCCGGAAGGCATGGGGCGGTCGGATGGGTGAGAAGTCCGTAGACACGGTCTGATGCTACCGCCAGCTGGGTATCGTCAAAATCGTCGGCGTGCATTGCTACACCGTTAGCAAAGGCTGCGAAGCGGGCAGCAGTCTGTATCTCGGTTCCAATGACGATTGCCTTCCCCGGGGTGGCAAGCGTTTTGAGGTACCTCTTGATAATTAATCCAGATTCTGCGACCGAGCCGGCCAGCGCCAGACCGAACCCGTCCAGAATTGACTTCTTGGCCAGGTGGAGAACATCGGCAGGGATATCTTCAAAATCGGTGGAAATAATAAATTCGGCAACTTCTCTGGTAAGGTTTCTGCCGACATTTATGTCATGTTCGGGAGTGAAGTGCTGAGGGCTTGAATGAGACATCCCATAATCTCCTGTAAATTTGCTGTGGGTCCCGTTATAGAGCTGTAAGGGCTTGTTTACAGCCCTATCTTGACGGTATGAGTATCCGATCCTCGCCTGCTTGCGGATGGACTGGCTCGCCCGAGATCGATGCGGTCCGGATCTTTATCGATGATCCTTGACTTCAGAGCTGGTTATTACTTCCACTTTTTCATCGGGGTTTATTGAAATTACCTATGAAAGCTGGAGGGAATACCTGCATTGCATATAGTTATAAGAATCTCTAACCAGTAATATTTGGATGTCAATGGGGGCTGCAAGAGGGCGTCCAGGAGGATAAGGTGAAACATGAAGGCAGCTCAAACAAGGATCCCCGTGCAGTAGCCAGAGAGCTTGCTGGCCAATAAATACTTTTTTGGAAGTCAGCCTGTATCGGGGACTGCAAGGCCTGTTGTTTGACCTATTTTACCCGTATTTAAGTACGCCTGAACAACCTTACATCACCCGGAAACTCCAGTCCCCCCACAACTCTTTTTTGTTGACAGGATAGCGGGTATCTAATATTAGTGGACTGACAGGTATGGCCGGTCAGACCAATTTTGTTGTGGCCAAGATGACCAGTATGATTGTGATTTGGAAAAATCTTTGAAATTTTATTTTATCTAATAAAAACAAATAATAAAGGAGATTACCGATGAAGCTCTGCTTTAACGCCGGACCGGAACCCATGGAGGAGTATTTCTCTTTTGCCCATGAGAATGGGTTCCCCTGGATGGAATTGAGCTGCAATAATCCCAACAACTTTCTGGACAAATGGAATCCTAGCCGTATAGACGGCATAAAGCGACTCAGAGACAAATATGGCCTGCATTACGGTCTCCACTCGGCCTCCTTTGTCAACGCAGCGGAAATAGAGCCGACTGTGCGGGTTGCCGCCAGGCAGCACCTGCTCGATTATGTGCAACTGGCTCACGATCTCGAGGCTGAATATATCGTCCTCCACTTCGGCTATCATTTCAGCCTGTTCATGGATGAGGTATTTCGCTGTCTGGTTGAGACCTACAAGCCTGTCGTCGAACTGGCCGAGAAATATCAGCTACCCATCGGCATCGAAAATATGAACAAGATGCATGAAGACTGCGAGGTTGCCTATCTGGGTGTCACACCGGAGGAGTTATCTAGGGTCTTCGATGAAATACCATCTGATTATTTTGGTGTGACCCTCGATATTGCCCATGCCAGCCTTCTACCAGGGGGGATCAATCCATTTATCGACCAGTTCCCGAACAGAATAATCAGTACCCATGTCAGCGACAACGATCTGGTTCTGGATCATCACCTTCCCGTTGGTGAAGGGAAGATTGACTTTAAGGCCGCTTTCAAACGTCTGATCGACATAAATTTTAAAGGAACACTGAATATTGAATTGCCGCGCAGCAATGAGGACCGGCTGCTCAGCAAAAAACGGCTTGAGCCAATTCTTGATGAGTTGGGCATGCTGAAAACGGCGCTCTCTGCTTAAGCGGCGCCTTCATGCCGGTGTGATATTCTTCCAGGGTTGAGATGATCAAGTTTGATAAAATGCCCCATACTAAGTTCAAGAGTAAAGGGGCAGTAATTGCCGAACAGCTACTGGGAAAAATCAAGTCCGGGGAATACTCCTCCGGTAGTAAACTTCCGGCAGAAAGGCTCATTGCCGAGCAGTTAGGCGTCAGCCGGCCGTCGGTTAGAGAAGCTATCAGCGCCTTGCATATTGCAGGTATTATACAAAGACACCCGGGCGACGGGAACTATATTTCCCCCGACTTGGTCATCGATGATCTGTCTCTGCAAGTAACCAGTATCCTGGAGGAAAGCGATAGTCCTTATGAAATCCTGCAGGCCCGGAAAGTTGTCGAAACCGGGAGCATTCGACTGGCGATCAAAGAAGCAAGAGATGAGGACATTGACAGGATTACAGCCATCTGGGAGGAGAAGTACAACATTGGTCTTGCCGGAGACTATCGAGCCTACACCCAGCTAGGTAAAAAGCTGCACCTGGCGATAGCGGAGGCCACCCAGAACCGTATCATCATCTCAGTGGTCGACCGGCTGCTCAACATTACCGGACAGCCTCTATGGCAGAATATGAGACGCCTCTACTACGAGAGCGACCATAGTCGAATCGATCAGATGCTGGACATACATGACAGAATTGTCAGGGCAGTCCAGCAGCGGAATTCACACGAGGCTATACTGGCCCTGGAAGCGGATTTCGATACTGTCATAGAACAACTCTACACCATGAACAGTAAGGAGGACTAGAAAACCGGAAGAAAATATGATGCCAGAAGCGCTTTTTAATTTCGTTTCGCTCTCGCATAGCAACGGCAGGTTTGTCATGACCATGATCTGTCTTATTACCAACCACACAGGAGGAGGAACTGATGAAAAAATCATTGTTCAGAGTACTAGTGGCAGTTATGGCGATGGGGTTTTTGTGGCAGTCAACAGCGTTCGCTGCAGATGACGAATACCCTAGCAAACAGATTAACTGGTATATCCACTCTTCGGCAGGCGGTGGGACCGATATTTTCTCCCGTACAGTTGCCCTGAGACTGCGAAGGGAACTGAAAGCAAACATCGTCATCAGCACCATGAGCGGTGGTTCCGGAGCAAGGATGCTCAATAACCTGATGGAGCAACCTGCAGACGGTTATACCTGGAACTCATTTACGAATTCAAACCTTGCCACCATGGCCAGGGGAAATACCACAGCAAGTCGGGAAGACGTGATTGGCATTGCCCGGGGATGCTATGACCCTCAGGCCCTGGTGATTTCGACCAAAGACGGCGGCACTTACAAGAATATAGAAGAAGTACTTGCCAAAGCAAAGGAGAGCCCTGGTAAAGTCAAAATTGGTGTAGCCCACATGGCCAGTATCGATCACGTGGCGGCCTATGAGTTCGGCAAAGCCGCTGGCGTAGAATTTGAGTTTGTGCCATTTGACGGCGGCGGAGAAATCATCGTGGCCGTTCTTGGTAATGTCATCGATATGGGAGTCTTGAACCCCAGTGAATTTATGGGTCAGTATGAGGCCGGCAATCTGAAACCAGCCATAATGCTGGTGGCGGACCGTTTGAAGGACTTTCCGGATACGCCCACTGCCAAAGAGCTGGGCTATGATGTCGAAATGGCTACCTGGCGAGGTGTCGTTATCAAGGCAGGGACACCCCCTGAAATAGTTGAGAAGATTCGGGCGGCATTTGCCAAATCCATGGAGCACAAAATTTACCGGAATTACCTGGAGGATAACTCCATGGGACCGGAAAGTATCATGGTTGGAGCTGACTGGGATGCATTCTTGGATGCCAAATGGCCCATCTGGAAGCAGGTAATGGCAGATCTTGGTTACGTGAAAAAATAGCGGTCTGATTGCAGGGGACACCGTAAGAACCGGGTCCCCTGTTGTTTCTTTGTAACAGTCTTTACTCCGGGGAGAAGTATCGATTCGGGCTTCCCGTTCATGGCAAGATTGAGGATAAAGTTGTGAATAACAAAGATCTGCGCATGGCCCTTGTGTTGATGGTCATATTCATCATTCTTTACGCTATGAGTTTTTCATTTCAGAGTTCAGGCGTGGTGAAGTCCCATACGACGGCGGCGTTTTTCCCTCGCGTGGTGCTGCTGGTTGCCATGTTTCTGACCCTGATAATGATCATTCAGAGTATTCGCCAGGGACCGGACGCAGCCAAAAAGAAAATGGATAAGGCCGTCGTCAAACGAGTTGCCCTGACCATGGCATGCGCTGCCGGGTTTGGTCTCGGAGTGGTCTATCTGGGCACCCTGGTATCGATAGCTCTATTTATTGTTGCCACCATGGTGGTCTGGGGGGTTGAAAGCAAGCGGGTGATTATAATTACCGCACTATTGACACCTCTTCTGATTTATCTTGTTTTTAATCAAATACTTCTGGTGCAGTTGCCTTCCGGGATCCTGATTTAATGGAGCTATTATAATGGACCAACTTATGGTCGGTTTCATGACTATCATGGAGCCGATGAATTTTCTGTCTGTTTTCGTGGGTGTATTAGGCGGCATGATCATCGGGGCCATGCCGGGTTTGACCGCTCCTATGGGTGTAGCTCTCCTTATTCCCTTTACTTATGGCATGCAGCCGGTTCCTGCAATTACCATGCTGGTAAGTCTTTACTGCGGGGCAACCTTCGGCGGCTCAATTGCCGCAATACTTGTTCATGCACCGGGAACGCCGGCGGCAGCGGCGACCACTTTCGACGGCTATCCACTGGCCCAAAAGGGGCAGGCCGGAAAGGCTTTGGGCATGGCCTGTATCAGTTCCGCTCTCGGGGGACTGTTCAGTGTGGTTGTGCTGATCCTGCTGGCTCCGGTCCTGGCTGAAATTGCCATCAAGTTCGGGCCGCCGGAATATTTTGCACTGGCTGTTTTCGGCCTGAGCATGATCAGCAGTCTCGGTTCGAGATCGGTAGTGAAAAACCTGCTCGGCGGCACCATAGGTGTGTTTATTGCCTGTGTCGGCATGGACAGTATATCCGGTTTCAGCCGCTATGATTTTGGCCTCACGCACCTGATGGACGGCATCAGCTTTATACCGGTAATGATCGGGCTTTTTGCCGCAACCGAGGTGTTTAGGCAGGCTGAGATAGGAATACGAAAAATTGTGGTCGACCGGAAGATTTCCGGACTACTGCCGACCTGGAAGGAAATCAAGTCCGTCAAAACAACCCTGGTACGTTCTTCGCTTATTGGTACCTTTATAGGCATCCTTCCGGCCGAAGGTGGAACGGTAGCTTCATTCATAGGCTACAATGAAGCCAAACGCTTTTCCAAGACCCCGGAGAAGTTTGGGACGGGATGCCTGGAAGGTATTGCCGGACCGGAATGCGCCAACAATGCCGCCACCGGTGGAGCCATGATACCCACCATGGCCCTGGGAATTCCCGGCAGCGGCACCACCGCTGTCATTCTCGGTGCCCTGCTGGTTCACGGAATGCGGCCGGGGCCCTTGCTTTTCCTGCAGCATACCAATGTGGTTTACGCTGTTTTTATTGGTATGTTCCTTGCCAACCTGATGTTCCTGGGACTTGGACTTGGGGGGGCAAAGATATTTTCGCAGATTTTGCGTGTACCTAATTATGTTCTGAGCCCGATCATATTGGTCCTCTGTGTCGTCGGCACCTATGCGCTGCATAACAATATGGCTGATGTCTGGATCATGCTCGTCTGCGGCCTTATTGGCTATAAGATGAAAGCCTACGGTTTTGCTGCAGCGCCCATCGTACTGGGCCTCGTTCTCGGAGAACTGATCGAGATTTCTCTAAGGCGCTCCCTCATCGTCTTTGACAACAACCCGTTTGTATTCTTTACGCGACCGTGGTCACTTGCCTTCATTATCCTCACCGTTGTTGGTTTATGCATGCCGCTTATCACCTCCTGGATAGAGAATCGTGGCCAGAACAACAAAGAAAAATAGAATCTCTTTATGAACTTCAGGGCCCGATTCCATTGCCGGGTGCTGAGGTTTAGCCAAGCATATTCAGAGGAGTAGTTTGTGAAAGTCATCGCAGTTCATCTTGATCGTTGTACCGGCTGCAAGACCTGTGAGCTTTATTGTGCGACCGAGCGGGGCAGCAATGCCAAGACGCTGCTCCAGGCAGTGCAGGAAACTCCACTTCCGCAGGCGCGGGTGCGAGTTGAGGGAAGCAATGAAGTACCGGTAGCCATCCAATGCCGACAATGTCTACAGGCCCCATGTCTTGATTCCTGTCTGACCGGTGCACTGAGCCGTGACGCCGAGTCCGGTATCGTTGTTATTCAGGAGAACATCTGTATAGGCTGCTGGACCTGCACCCTGTTCTGTCCTTACGGGGTCATCTATCCCTGGCCAGAGCGGAAGATAGCCCTGAAATGCGATCGTTGTCTTTATATGGAAGCCCCTGTCTGTATTGATGTGTGCCCAACTGAAGCCCTTGAACTGGTCGATATAAATCAATACGAGGAATTTTTGCGCAGCAGAAGAAATGAAACGGCAACAGATCTCCAGAGCAAAGATGCTCCTGGTGGAAGGTTGCTGCTTGACTTGATAAAGGAATCGGGAACCAGAACTTAGGGGAACCAGGAGCTATTTGAACATGGAATCCATTCATTTGAAAACGGTCGATCCGATCAGCCAGAAACTGCTTCTCTCAGCTTCACAGCAGAGGCTGGAATTGCCCTGGGAACGCTATGAGAAACTTCAACCCCAGGATGGTTTTCTGCGCTTGGGGCTGAGTTGTCCCTTTGGCTGTATGCAGGGCCCTTGCCGGATCGACCCGTTTGGGCGTGGTCCACAAAATGGGGTCTGCGGATTGGCAAAAGATGAAATGGCTGCAGGCCTGCTGCTTCGACTCTGCCTGCAGGGAACAATGGATGCCATGGCCGGGGTGTTCTCCGAAGATGACACACCTGCCATAGAGTTTTCTCCCGCTTTGAGAGCACTGGTAGACAAGGCCTTATCCTCAGATGACCAGCAGGACCTTTCGATTGACGATATCATCAAAAGTAACCTGTTGCTCAATCGACCATCATCTACCTACAAGACACTACTGTCTCAGGCGCTTCGCCTCAGTCTCCTGACCCTGGGTTTTCAGGAGCAGGCCACGGCCGCGGCCTCTGAATCGATCCCCTGCCGGATCGGTTATGGCACGCTCAGAGGACAACAGGTTCGAATCGGAATTAGCGGCCGTCCGTCAGCACCTCTTATAGCATCATTAACAAATGCAATGAAAGAGGAGAGCGGCAACTCTGCCTTACTGGTTTCTCTGGGAGAGTGGATTTTACAAGAAGACCAGTTTATGCCTATTGCCTGTACATCTGGGGAGTCAGAGCTGCTTGTCAGCAGTGGTGCGATTCACCTGCTGGTTGCAGGTGTGGGTAGCGATCCAGGGTTGATTGGACTTTGCCATAAACTGAATATTCCTGTTACGACCGATGGCACAGATGCTGCTCCAGCGGAGATAGTCGAGCAGGCCAGAAAACGCTCCGCTTCGGTCTCTCAGGTCGATCTATTCTCAGCAGTTCCGAGTGCAGAGGTCCATCAGGTTCTGATGTCGCACTCACAAGCCGCTGCAATGATCGGAGAAGACCAGGATGGCAGAATCGCTCTGATCGGAGGATCAGATACCCTCCAGCTGTCGCTGGGCAGACTGCCTTTAGGGCTAGCGACTGAGCTATCAGGTAAAGGTGTGCAGCTTGGTGGATGGGGGGATGCAGCCTTGTGGATACTGAAAAACAAACCGCAACCAGAAGAGGGAGACACGCTCTTTCACACGCTCGATAATCGACAGGGGCCGCTTTTGGTCGTCAAAGGATTAGCCAGTATGGGGAGACTGGATTGGTTGCAGGGTATCTGTTTTACCGGTTTGAAAAGTTGCCAGGAACTATCTGCAGCACTCGGACTGGCGTATCTGGGGTGCCGAGTCAGTTCGGCAACTCCGATTCCTGTTCGGGGGAGTTCCACCGTAACAAAGGAATTGTCTGACATGTTGCAGAGAAACGGCGGAGAACTGCTTCATTTTGACCACCCGCCGCAACCAGAGGAACTGTCTGATTGGTTGACGAACTGCTAGTATCTTTTGAATCGAAATTAACAACTGGAGTCGCTCTGTGGAATGCGTGATCATCGGTGGTGGTGCAGCGGGTATGCAGGCCGCGTTGGGTTTTCGCCGGCAGTGGCCCGAGAAAAGCGTTACGCTCATCGATACAGAAAAAGAGATTGGCTATTATCGCACACTGCTGCCCCAGTTTATGAATCGGTCTATGCCGGAGAACAAACTGTTTTTCTGGCAGAACAGCAATGATAAGCAGCTCAAGGTGATTTCAGGCGTAACTGTCGAATCTGTTGAACCGGAGAACAAAACGATTCGCCTCAATAACAACAAGAAGGTTCACTATCAGCGTCTGATTGTTGCTTCGGGCGGTCGTCCCATTGTCCCCCCCGTTTGTATGACAGGTGCGGGCAAGGGGGTATTTCCAATTCGAAGCCTGCCAGCAGCACGGACCGCTCGAGACTGGCTGCCGAATCATCCCCAGATCGTCATAATCGGTGGTGGACTGGTAGGTGTTAAAACGGCTGCCCACCTTGCTGGAATCAATGTTTCGGTAACCCTGATTGAAAAAGAACAGCAGCTTCTGCCCCAGGCCTTGTCCGCCGACGCAGCACAACTGGTGGAAGCCCATTTGAGGCAGAAAAGAATTCGCCTGTTACTGGGGAGCACGGTGGAAGATATTCAGTTTGATCAGGGAGCAGTCAGCGCAGTTCTCGCCTCCGGCGAGTGGCTACCCTGCCGCACGCTGCTGGTGGCCGCCGGCTCGGTTCCTGAGGTTGGTTTTTTGCAGGATTCCAATCTTCTTCAAGAGGGACGCCTTGAGGTTTCAACCTCCCTGCAGACAAAGGATGCGAACATCTTTGCTGCCGGCGATGCGGTAACCATCGTCGACGATAACTCGTTTACCCCCTGGACGTGGCCCCAGGCAGTTGTCCAGGGTAAACTGGCTGCCGCAAACCTCTACGCACCTGTCCCGTCTTCCTTGGACTGCTTGTCCCGGGTCAATTGCATGAATCTCGATGGTCTTTCTCTGGCCGTCCTCGGGGTTCCAGTGGCCGGAGTGCAAAGAAGCGTGTACTCGAAACCTGAGGACGGTGTCTTTCGAGAACTGTTTCATGCCGACGGCAGGATTGTCGGAGGTGCGTTAATCGGTGATATCTCCAAGGCTGGAAGACTGCATTGGATGATGAATAGTGGTAAACCGGCCGCAACCGATTTTGCTCACTTAGTTGAACCTAGAATCGATATTTTTTCAAAAATATCGGAAAGTTGTGCCAAACATAGCCGGCGGGCGGCATTTCTGCTGCCTCAAGGAGTTTGACGGATGATCGTTTTTAAAGATGTATGCGTGGGGTGTGGGAGATGCCAGCCGTATTGTCCTGCCGGAGCCATTCACTTCGAGGATTGCAAAAGTGCGGTAGATCAGGAGATCTGTTACGAGTGCGGGACCTGCCTGCGGAGCGAGATCTGTCCGGTTGATGCCATCCGTGAACCAGCCAATGTCTATGAGTATCCTCGTGCCCTGCGTAAGTATTTCAGCGACCCAACTTCGACCCATGCGGTGACTGGCATCCAGGGGCGGGGTACAGAGGAATCCAAAACCAACGATGTGACCCTGCGATGTGGTCCTGGAGATGTGGGGATTGCCATTGAAATAGGCCGCCCCACCCTTGGCATGGGATTAAGAGACATCCAGAAGATTACCCGAGCTCTGGCCTGTAACGGGATTCACGAAATTGAGCCGAACAACCCCATCAACTCGATGATACTTGATCCCCAGACCGGGGATTTAATTCCGGAGTTGCTCGATGAACGAGTTTTGAGTGCAATCATTGAAATGCAGGTAAAAAAAGAACGGTTGGCAGAAATCTTAAGGGTCATCAAGCAAGTGATACCCGAGTTGGATTCAGTATTTACACTGGATGTGGCGACTATGCTCGAGCCGGGCCTAACCGTACCGTCAGATGTGTTGAAAGCAATTGAGTCGGAAGGTTTTTCGTGGCGCCCGAATGCGAAAATCAATATGGGACTCGGCAGGGTCACTGAATAGGAAACGATATGACACACAGCCTACATCGTGAAGGGTCCATCGAGTCGCTGGAGAAAGATTACGCCGTCTTTATCTACCCCGCACGGGGCTATAATTATAAAGGGTGTGTTCCCAAGGTTCGTCATCTCGTGGAGATCGTTTATCAGGTCGGACCGGCCAACATGATTGCCACCACGCTGCGAAAAAACATGTACAGCGACGTGACACCTGAAGAGGTTCTGGGCAGCATCAAGGAAGGTTGCCGGGTCTTTACGGTCTTCAACAGCCGGGAAAAAATCAAATCGCTGCTCCAGGGATTCAAAGATGCCGACGAGGGAATTTCCATCGTGGTCAGTGGCCTGATTGACAGGGTGCGCGATATCGCCGCTGAGGTCGGGTTAGATCCCCATACCATCAACCTGTCGCTGGGTATTCATGGGGGAACTGAACATCTACCGCCCGCTGAGATTCGTCAGTTTACCACGATGTGCGGCCACGCCATGGTCTCTCCAAAGCTGGTCGAGGATGTTATTCGCCAGGTGAAGACCGGCAAGATTGATAGTTGGGAGGGGAGTTGGGTACTCGCCAAACCATGCGCCTGCGGCATTTACAACCCCCATCGATCCCAGGAACTGCTTGAAGAATTGTCTCCTCTTTATGTCGTCACACGTTGGTGATTGTGAAAGAGAAAAGAGTGAGAATTGAAGTGCAACCAGGTCAGAATCATGATCATTAACCAGAAACGATGGTAGAGAGATGCCTGCAATAGACAAAGAGAAATGCACCGGCTGCCGGATCTGTCAGACTTACTGCACGGTAGATGCGATAGATTTCGGGCATAGAAAATGTAAGATTAACCAGGAATTATGCACCGAGTGTTATGTCTGTCTGCGGATGAGAGTGTGCCCGGAAGATGCCATATACGCAGAGGAACTTGTCGGTTTTTACAAGCAGTTTCAGCATGTAATAAGCGATCCGGTTGAGAACCACGGGGTCACGGGCGTGACAGGCAGGGGAACGGAAGAGGTGAAGACCAACGATGTATCCGGCCGGGTAAAAAGAGGCTGGATCGGACTTTCCATTGACATGGGTCGTCCCGGCCTTGGAGTCTATCTCAGAGACGCCGAGAAAGTCGCCATGGCCTGCGCCAAGGCCGGTTTCAAGCTGGCACCCCAGGAAGAATCTCCACTGGCGGCCCTGATGCCTGACAGCAGTACCGGCAAGCTGGAAGACGGCTGTCTCGACTACCGGTTGCTTTCCGTGATTATTGAAGGACGATGCGAGGAGGGGAAGGCAAAAGATGTCCTTCGAGCACTCAAGAAGGTTGAAAAGGAAGTTGAAACCGTATTTTCAGTGGGGCTGATCAGCCGCGTTGACGAAAACGGACAATGCCGGGCGCTCGAGTTTCTTGATGAACTGGGCATGCCCCAGCCGCATCGCGGCAAAGTCAATCCGGGTATGGGAAAACCTCTATCAACAGATTAGGCTGCAGGAGATATGACATGACTCACTCACTACATCGGTCAGGCGACATCGAATCCCAGAAAAGTGATTACGTCTGGTTCATGTACCAGACCAAAGGTGTCAATGACGTTAATATTAAACCCAAGGCACTCGAGTTCATCGCCGTTGCTGAGGCGGTAGGTTCCGAGAACTGGGGAGATGTGAAAACTGGACCGAAATTACGCTATTCCATTGAAGAAATCAAAGATGGAATATCTGACAAATCACGGTTGCGCGGAATATTTACCAAGAAAGAACAGGTCGTCGATTTTCTGAAACAGATCAAAGAAAAAGACCTGGGCATGTCGGTCATCATTTCAGGCGTCTTGTCGGAAGTGATACCTGCCTGCAAGGAAGCCGGCGTAACGCCTCACTCGATCAACTATTCTCTCGGAGTCTGGGGAAGAACCGATAAATTGCCCGACGATACGACCCTGGCCATCACGACCATGTGCGGTCATCACATGATCCCTCCGAAGTTCGTCAATTACGTGATGCGACGCGTAACAAAAGGCAAGATTACTCCCGAAGAAGGGGCCAAAATGCTGGCCGAATTCTGTTACTGCGGCATTTTTAATCACGTCAGGTGCGCTGATATCATTACAGAGCGGGCAGCAGCAGAAGCTGACAAATCGTAATTAGGAGTAGTTGCTGAAATTACTGGCAACCAAGAGGTGAACTGAGTGAATCTGAAGGTCGGTTTTATCGGTTTTGGCGGTGCCGCCTATGGATTGGTCAAAGGCCTTAAAACCGAGGGTCCGGTCGAAATCAACTTCTTTGACAGGCATTTGGACGATCCTTCCTTGGGCAAGGTTATCCGGGAGCGCTCGGCAGAAATGGGAGCGAATCCGGTAGCTGATCTTGATCGGTTGGCTGAAACCTCCGAAGTTATCATCTCTTGTGTCACCGGGACAGTTGCAGTCGATGTTGCCGAGACGGCGGCCAGGACTCTGGGGCCGCAGCATTTGTATGTTGATGTAAACACCGCATCCCCTACAACCATGCAGGCAGTGGCTGCGGCACTTAAAAAAAGTGGTGCTCCCGGGGTTGATGTCGCGATGATGGGAGCCATTCCCGCTTTCATGCATCGTGTCCCATGTCTGGCATCAGGAAATGGCGCCAAACGGTTTCAGACCCTGATGAAGCCCTATAATATGGACATTACCTGCGTTGGGGATTCCTTCGGCCAGGCTTCGGCCATCAAGATGTTTCGCAGCATTTTTATGAAAGGTTTTCTGGCCCTGCTCATCGAAATGCTTCGTGCGACACATCAGTACGAGGTAGACGCGATAGTCCTGGATTCGCTTCGTAAGACCATGGAGCAAAATAATTTCCTGGAAACCGTACGTTTACAGATGGCAAAAGGAGTAATAAATGCGGAACGGATGGCCCATGAGATGGAGGCGGTCGTGCAGACCCTTGCCGAAATGGGTTTGCCGTCAGAAATGACCCTGGCCACAAAAGAAAAATTAGACTGGTGCAGCCAAATGGCGCTGGCCGAACATTTTGGCCATAAGATGCCCGCCACCCTCGAAGAAATCCTAACTGCGCTGGATTACCAAGCCAATCAGCTCTGATGCGAATGACGGGAGTTTTGGTGATTAGGTTTCGGGCCATCAGAACATGAAAAAGAACCTTTCGCTGCTCCTCTGTTTCTTTTTCGGGCATGCCGTATTTCATTTTATGGGGCAGAGTTTTGCAGTTCTGCTGCCCAGCATCCAAGAGACTTTTCTAGTTACGCCTATACAAATCGGGGCCCTGATAACAGTCAGAGAAATCGTTTCGGGAGTTGTTTCCCTCCCGGGTGGTATAATGTCTGATCATTTCGGCAGACAGCGGGCCCTCATCCTCACTATCTGCCTGGTGCTGTTTGCTTTGGGTTGGTTGATCATTTCCTTTGCTCCAGTTTATTCCGTACTCTATCTGGGCATGCTGCTGATTGCTGCTGCAAGTGCCGTCTGGCATCTGCCGTCCCTTATTGAGCTGGGGACCAGGTTCCCTGATAAACGGGGGACAGTGTTTGCAATCCATGGAGCTGGGGGCAGCACGGGTGATGTTATTGGGCCCATTGCTACAGGAATGTTGCTCGCCTACTTCTCCTGGCGGGATATCCTGACGTTTTATACCGTCCTGCCTCTGGTGATTGCAGTTTGGACGTTTCTGCTGTTCAACGGGTTGTACAGGGATAAAACCAAACCGGAGGAGAAAAGTGGGGCTCTTCCCCAAGCTGACACTAAAGAACAACTCAGGGTATCATGGACGATATTGAAGACTACGGATATCTGGAAGGTCAACATAGTGGCCGGTCTTCGGAGCATGTGTTTCGCCGTCCTGATAACCTTCCTGCCAATCCATATGCACGACAGTGGCTTCAGCGCACGCTCGATCGGTTTTCACTTCGGCTTGCTCTGGGCTATCGGTCTTTTCGCAAGTCCACTGATGGGCTATCTGTCTGATCAATTTGGAAGGAAAATTGTCTTGGTGCCGGCGCTTCTCTACTCAAGCCTTCTGGTAATGGCGCTTGCACTCTTCGGCAAGGGGGTGATGTTTACGGTTCTGATCATACTACTTGGCCTCAGCATAAGAAGCGATTACTCCCTTATTAATGCAACCATTATTGATATGGTCAAAGGCAGGGTTGAAAACACCATGCTTGGTATCCTCTCATTCAGCCGTTGCCTTATGGGAGCTGCAGCTCCATTGATCGCGGGCGTCTTGTATCAATACTCCGGGATGCAAGCCACTTTGCTGTTTGTTGGCCTGCTTTTCCTTGCAGCAGCCATTATTTTTGGGTGGGCCAAATTAGACAAAAGATAAGTGACCCACCGTGTCATCAACCAGACTGGGAAAACATCAATTGTTCATTCACATCATGCTGCTAAAGAAATCATTTCCCTTGTCATCTACCAGGATAAAGGCTGGGAAATCGACAACCTCTATCATCCACACCGCTTCCATGCCGAGCTCGGGGTAGTCGAGACAGTCAACTTTTTTAATGTTTTCCTCGGCAAGAATAGCCGCCGGGCCCCCAATGGATCCAAGGTAGAACCCACCGTGTTTTTTACAGGCATCAGTGACCTGCTGAGAGCGATTGCCCTTGGCTATCATCACCATTGAACCACCGTTGGATTGCAGCAGGTCAACATAGCTGTCCATTCTACCGGCAGTGGTTGGGCCAAAGGAACCGGATGGCTTGCCCGGAGGTGTTTTGGCAGGCCCCGCATAATATATGGGGTGTTTCTTCAGATAGTCAGGAAGTGGCAGCCCACCATCAAGGAGTTCTTTGAATTTGGCATGGGCAATATCACGCCCGACAACGATGGTGCCGGAGAGGAGCAGAGAGGTGCCAACCGGATGAGTGGTCAACTCAGCCAGTATCTCCTTCATGGGTTGGTTCAGATCCAGCCTGACACCATGGTCGTGTTTAGCTCGGTACTTTTCGGGGATCAGTCTTCCGGGTTCGGCATCAAGTTCTTCAATCCATAAGCCGTCTTTATTGATTTTTGCCTTCATATTTCTGTCAGCCGAGCAGGAAACCCCCATACCTACAGGACAGGAAGCGCCATGGCGCGGCAGCCTGATTATGCGGATGTCATGGGTAAAATATTTGCCCCCAAACTGGGCACCCAAACCGATGTTTTGGGCAGCCAGCTGTAACTTTTCTTCAAGCTCGATATCGCGGAAGGCTCGACCGTGGTCATTTCCGGTGGTGGGCAGCTCATCCAAATACTTGGTGGATGCGAGTTTAACGGTTTTTAAGTTAGTTTCGGCACTCGTCCCGCCAATGACAAAGGCCAGATGATAGGGAGGGCAGGCAGCGGTTCCGAGAGTCTTCATTTTTGCGACCAGGAAATCTTCCAGGGTCTCAGGGTTGAGAAGGGCTTTTGTCTCCTGAAATAGAAAGGTTTTGTTGGCGCTGCCCCCACCCTTGGCGATGAATAAAAACTTGTATTCTGATCCTTCGGCAGCGTACAGATCGATCTGTGCCGGCAGGTTCGTGCCACTATTTTTTTCTGTATACATATCGAGGGGGACAGTCTGTGAGTATCGCAGATTCTCCTCAGTATAGGTTTTGAATACACCCCGCGAGAGCGCTTCTGAATCATTGGCCCCAGTCCAGACATTCTGACCTTTCTTAGCCATCACTATCGCTGTTCCAGTATCCTGGCACAGCGGCAGTTCCAATTTTGCGGACACTTCGGCATTTTTCAGAAAAGCAAGGGCGACACCTTTCTCGTTTGTCGAGGCCTCCTGATCATCAAGAATTTTTGCAACTTGATTGTTGTGTTCGGGGCGCAACATGAAAGAGATATTCTGCATGGCAACCCTGGCAAGCTCGGTCAATCCAGCCGGCTCAATTTTAAGAATATCCTGACCATTAAAATGATCGATACTCACATATTTCTCAGAGCTTTCGATTTTCCGGTATTTTGTTTCGTCTTTGCCCACAGGAAAAGGCTCTTGATAAAAAAAGTCGGTCATGCTCTTACTCCTCACGTCTCGTTAATAGAGCCATTTGCAAAACAATCTTTTCGCCCAAACTCTGCGTTATGCTCAAAATTTTATCCTCGGAATATCAATCATATGCCTGTGGTAAAATTTCTCGCATGCCTTGATTTTGAACGAAAATCTTAGTTTTGCAAAAGGCTCAATGATTAAAGTAATTTTCATCAATGGAAAACCATGGACAGCCAAGGCTGCTCAAAGAGATCAGCAGCCTATCA
>NODE-74-length-33658-cov-11.2278_pt1 | contig 33658 bp, 23 predicted proteins | sample MGYA00139097_ERZ477577 | MGnify/ENA metagenome assembly ERZ477577
GCGGTAATTTTTGGACCGCAGCTGTGTTCTTTTAAAAAGAGAATCCCAAAGATCAGGCCTATGGGAATGCTGAGTTGACGAAAGGCGACCACATAACTGACATTGGTCACATACCCCATACTGATAAGGACCAAAGCATAGGTGACGAGGATTCCGGCTCCTTTGATTATTGAAGATAGTGGATTGGCGAGCTGCTGCATAAATATGCGCCGTTCATTCCACCGGGGTAAGACAACCAGTCCCTGCCAGAAGATGGTGGTCACCTGCTGGAGGCCGATATAGTAGAAGGCAATCAGGAAATTCTGGCGCAGAGTCACTGGCCGGCTTCCCCTGATAAGGTCCAGGGCGAAATCGTCGGTCAGGGAATACCCGGCGGTGCCGGCCGCAGCCAAAAGAGCCGCAGCAACGGCAACATTTTTATATCTCTGCAGTGAAAAATCCCTGAACGATGTCAAAGGAATCAGGAATCCCCCGGCTATGATCAGAACAATTCCGAAGAGAACCGCTGTTCCGATCGCTTCGCCCTGGCCGAACCAAAACACCAACAGCGTCACCATGAGTGCCGGCATGGAACGGGCCAGGGGGTAGGCAACCGACAGTTCCCCTCTTTTATAGGCATAGGCGAGACCCCAAAAGTAGAGTCCCTGAAAAAATCCGGTAAGCAGCAGCAGAGGCCAGAGCTGTCTAATGATATCGATCACCTGAACTCTTCCAAAAATCAGCAGAGGCATGACAAGAAGGGCGCCAAACAGGTTAGCGAGAAGGAACGACGCTGTCGAAGGATGGTCCTTCTTGCTGAAGAGATTCCACCCGGCATGAGCCAGGGCAGAAGTGATGAGCAGGATCGCAGCGGTCAGGGTCATTCTGGAACCTTGGATTTGGTTGACAAGAGCAAATTGCTAAATCGGCCCACTGCAACGAACGTGGAACCACCCCCGAATACAAGATCATTTGATTCAACGCAAGAAGTCTTTTGACTATCGCTCAAAATACATCCTCTGCTGGGCACCGGATGAGGCTGACAGATCGAGCCAAACCCCCTTAAAATGGGGTTTCATTATTTATGTCGGGGACTGTGCCTTAGACCAAAGCAGCCGGCTGGGCTCTTTCGAGTTTGGTGACACAGAAGAGGTGTACACATCTGCAGAATGCCCGGAGACATTAGCAGCCAATACTATCACTCTACCAACCGGACTCGATCGATTAAACGCTGCAGGGATGATGCAACAGAGGGTTTTGAATGCCAGGGAAGGAAGTGATCCACATTTTTTAACACAAGGGTTTCGAGAGGTGCATTGATCAAGGTGCGCTGCAGGTAGCTCACATTAGCGATGGGTACCAGAGGATCCCTATCTCCATGCACCACCTCGACGGGCATGCTGATCTCGTGCAGTCTATCTGCCTGGGCCAGCAGCCCGCACTTGAGAGAGAGGAGTTCCTGGTTGGCATTATTGATCGCTCTGGGTAACAGCTTCGAAACTGGTTTGAGTCTGCCGATAAACTGCAGCCAGACTGCTTCTTCCAGTTCAGGGTCGAACGCTCCGGCCAAAAGAAGCATACCGCCGACCCTGTCGGGATAATCGAGAGCGGTTTGCATAGCAACCGAACCACCTGATGAATGGCCCACCAGGATCGTTTTTCTGCCGCGGTTCGTCTTCAGGAAGGGGGAAATAGCTTGGGCCTGATGCTCGAGCGAGACAACGGCATGCTGGGGTTCACTGAGCCCGTAGCCGGGGCGATCAAGCGCTATATACTCATGTCCTTCCGGGACGGCGAGCAGATAATCAGCCCAGCCTCTGGCATTCCCGGGCGTACCATGTACGAAGATAACCCGTCGCCCTGGCGGTATTCCCGCCTGCAGAAAACTGACGAGAGCCGCGCCCGGCGAATCCGCCCTCTTTGACTGCCGTTTGATACCAGCAATCTGCTCTTTACTGGCAGAAATTGTAACGGGCGCGTTACGGCCGTTCATGCTGGAAACAAACACCTTGACGGCAGAGAGCGGCGGTAGCATACGCATTCGGGGGCGCACGTTCTGCTCATGTCTTTTAGTCATCATATTTTGTCGCAATCTGCATCAGCCTAACCGAAAAATTGATTGAGCCCGTCCTCTCTCAGCTATTTGAAAACCGTCTGGGAATTCCGCATCTAATAGTTTATATCCATTGCTATTGTATAAGCATTGTTTTGAGTTCACCATAGCCAGAGTCTCGATGTTCCACCTCTTCTATAGTTTCTTTATTATCGTCCGCTTAGCATTCACCCCAGACATTGAGTGCACCTGGAGAAGCGGCTTTTCCGGCGCCCTGTAAATGGTGATTAGATAGTTGATGTTGCATCACAAATAAGCGGTAGCCATGGGTCTTCAAAAGGAGGCTGATGGGCCTGAAAATTAATTCCAAAATTGTGCAGAATTTGCTTGACAGGCTCCTGGTGTGTGATATATCAGATATCTATACAGTGGATTTTGTTCCAGCTGGTTACTGCTGGTGTATTTCCCATAGAATTGATTGGCACAACAATAAAAACCTGGAGGTTCAAAATGGCTGCAATGAAAATGACCACCGAAGAGGCTTTTGTAAAAGTTCTTCAGATGCATGGCATAGACAACGCATTTGGTATTATCGGCTCGGCAATGATGCCGATATCCGATCTGTTTCCGCAAGCTGGAATTACCTTTTGGGACTGTGCCCATGAATGCAACGCCGGCATGATGGCTGACGGCTTCAGCCGGGCCTCCGGCAAGATGTCGATGATGGTCGCCCAGAACGGACCCGGCATCACCAACTTCGTTACACCGGTAAAAACTGCCTATTGGAACCACACTCCCCTGCTGCTGGTAACCCCGCAGGCAGCAAACAAAACGATGGGTCAGGGTGGTTTCCAGGAAGTCGAGCAGATGGCCGTGTTCAAGGACATGGTTGCATATCAGGAAGAAGTGCGTGATCCTTCACGTATAGCGGAAGTCCTGAACCGGGTAATCATGAAGGCCAAACGAGCCTCCGCTCCTGCTCAAATCAATGTGCCGCGTGACTTCTGGACTCAGGTAATCGAGATTGAACTGCCGCCCATCGTTGATTTCGAACTGCCTTCTGGCGGCGAGGGTGCGGTTGCCCGGGCAGCCGAAGTGCTTGCAAAGGCCGAGTTCCCGATAATTCTGAACGGTGCCGGTGTTGTCCTCGGTGATGCAGTCAAAGAGTCCATGGCTCTGGCCGAGCGTCTTGATGCGCCGGTGTGCTGCGGTTACCAGCACAATGACGCCTTTCCGGGAAGTCACCCGCTGTTTGCCGGCCCGCTGGGCTACAACGGCTCTAAAGCAGGAATGGAGCTAATCGCCAAAGCGGACGTCGTGTTGGCCCTTGGTACCCGCCTGAACCCATTTTCGACTCTGCCTGGGTACGGAATTGATTACTGGCCCAAAGATGCGACTATCATCCAGGTCGAAATCAACCCGGACCGAATCGGTCTGACCAAGCCGGTCACTGTCGGTATCGTTGGAGATGCCAAAAGAGTCGCTGCCGCAATCCTCGAACAGCTCCCAGATACCGCCGGTGATTCAGGCCGCGATGAACGCAGAGCGCTGATTGCCAAAACCAAGTCGGATTGGAGTGCGGAGCTGGCCTCGATGGATCATGAAGAGGACGATCCTGGAACAACCTGGAACGAGCGTGCTCGCAACCGTGAACCCGAGAAGATTTCTTCTCGCATGGCCTGGCGTGCGATCATGAAAGTGCTGCCGAAAGAGGCAATTATCTCGTCTGATATCGGTAATGCCTGTGCGATCGGCAACGCCTACCCGACCTTCGAAGAGAGCCGAAAATACCTGTCGCCTGGTCTGTTTGGGCCCTGCGGCTATGGTTTCCCGGCAATCTGCGGAGCCAAGATCGGCAAACCTGATGTGCCGGTTGTCGGTTTTGCAGGTGATGGCGCTTTCGGCATCTCGATGAACGAGATGACCGCCTGTGGACGTGACAGCTGGCCGGCGATCACCATGGTGATCTTTCGTAACTACCAGTGGGGTGCAGAGAAGCGGAATACCACGCTCTGGTTTGATGACAATTTTGTCGGCACCGAGCTCGACCTGCAGGTTTCCTATGCAGATATCGCCAAGGCCTGCGGAGTCAATGGTGTTCAGGCAACCTCGATGGAAGATCTGACCGACAAGCTGAATGCGGCCATCAAAGCACAGATGGAAGAAGGCACAACCACCTTTATCGAGGTTCTGCTCAACCAGGAACTGGGCGAACCGTTCCGCCGTGACGCCATGAAGGCTCCGGTTCCCGTCGCCGGTATCGATCCGGCTGACATGCGCTCACAGAAGGAAGCCTGATTTCGGTGACGGTGGCTGATAACAAGATAAGCGAAGTTTTATGTTAACGATATAACGCGATTTCTTCCCCAGCAGATGGCGGTGCCAGATGCTGGGGAACTGGAACTGCAAAAGGGCACACTCGGGAGGTTCTACCATGACAAAAACAAACTGGCTGGAATATGACACAGAGGAAATGGTTGCAGCGGACAAGGACTGCCTCTGGCATCATCTGAAGCCACACAAGCTATTTGAGATGCAGGAACAGATGGTCATCGTAGAGGGCAAGGGGTTGATGGTCACGGATATCCGGGGAAACGAATTTCTTGACGTAACCTCGGGCGGTGTGTGGAGTGTCATGGTTGGCTATGGCCGGGACTCGATTGCCGACGCCGTCTGCGCCCAGATGAAAAAAATGCCTTATTTTGCTGGTGCTTACGGAACAGTACCAGCCATCAAATTTGCCCAGAAACTGCTGGAAAAGCTACCGCGGCACGGCAAGGTCTATTTTTCAAACTCCGGGTCTGAAGCCAACGAAAAAGCTTACAAGCTCGTTCGGCAGGCCTCCAGGATCAGCCCGGAACGCGAGGGCAAATTCAAAATAATGTATCGGGACCGTGACTATCATGGAACAACCATAGGGGCGATGAGTTCCTCTGGCCAGCCCCAGAGAAGAGAGGATTTCGGGCCGTTTCCAGAGGGGTTTGTGCAGTTCCCTCACTGCTGCTGCTACCGCTGCCCGTATGACAAGACCTATGGCGAGTGTAATATCGAGTGTGCCCGCAAAGTTGAGGATATTATCCTCGAGGAAGGTCCGGAAACGATTGGCGGGCTAATCGTCGAGCCGATTACGGCCGGCGGCGGAATATTAAAACCGGTCCCCGAATACTTCCCGCTGCTTCAGGAAATATGCAGAAAATACGATATCTGGCTCATCCTTGACGAGGTTGTCTGTGGATTCGGCAGGACCGGCAAATTCTGGGGACATGAGCATTTCGACGTTGACCCGGACATGATAACTATGGCCAAAGGGTTGGCAAGTTCATACGAGGCCCTCTCGGCAACGGTGGTAAAGCAAGAGATTTACGACCTGTTTCTCTGCGATCCGTCGGATCCCGAAAAACGGCTCAATTATTTCAGGGATATCAGTACCTACGGCGGCTGCACCGCACCGATGACTGCTGCCCTGGAAAGCACCAGAATCATTGAAGATGAAGACCTTGTTGAGAACAGCAGATTGGTCGGAGAGTATCTGCTGGAGAAGCTCAAGAGTCTGGAGCACTTTGAATGCGTTGGCGATGTCAGGGGGCAGGGGTTGTTTGCCGGCATCGAATTTGTTACGGACAAGACCACCAAAGAGCCTGTCACCGAAGCCCAGATGGCAACACTTATGGGCAATCTCCTGGCCCAGGGGGTGATAGCCGGGAGAACAAACTCGAGCTTTCACGGACTCAATAACGTTATGAATTTTGCCCCGTGCCTCATCATTACCAAAGAACAGGTTGATACGGTAGTTTCAGCGGTGAATAAAGCCATCGAGAAAACCTTCAAATAAACAGGAGGCCAGACAATGATCGTCGGCATATTAAAGGAAATTAAAATCGCAGAGAAGCGTGTAAGCATGACACCGGCAGGGGTCATCTCCATGATTAGTAACGGCCATGACGTCTTCGTAGAAAAAGCAGCCGGTGAAGGCGCCGGCTATCCCGATGCAGAATACGTTGCTGCAGGGGCCACCATCCTTGATACTCCCGCAGAGATCTATCAGAAATCCGATATGGTCATGCACGTCAAGGAACCGCAGCCGTCCGAGTATGACATGATCAGGGAAGGCCAGATCGTTTTCACTTACCTGCACTTGGCCGCAGACGAACAGCAGACCCACGCTCTGATCAAGAGCAAGTCCGTATCAATTGCCTACGAGACCATTGAAAAGGCTAACGGCTCCCTGCCGCTGCTGGTACCGATGAGTGAAGTTGCCGGTCGCATGGCAACCCAGGAAGCCGCCAAATATATTGAAATGCCCCAGGGAGGAATGGGTATTCTGCTCGGCGGGGTGACCGGTGTTGCCCCGGGAACTGTCGTTGTCATCGGCGGCGGAGTAGTTGGTATCAATGCGGCTAAAATGGCCTGTGGCCTCGGAGCAAAAGTGTATGTCCTCGATACGAATCTCGAGCGACTCGCCTACCTTGACGATGTGATGCCGGCAAACTGCTTCCCGGTCATGTCCAATCCGACCGTTCTGCGGGACCTGGTTAAAGAGGCCGATGTGGTTATCGGTGCAGTCCTGGTTGCAGGGGCCAAGGCGCCTAAACTACTCACCCGTGACATGCTCAAAGAAATGAAGAAGGGCTCTGTTATCGTTGATGTTGCCATCGACCAGGGGGGCTGCTTTGAAACCTCCAGACCGACAACACACGACGATCCGACCTACGAGGTTGATGGGGTTATTCATTATTGTGTAGCCAATATGCCAGGAGCAGTTGCCAAAACATCTGCCCGAGCGCTGACCAATGCAACCCTGCCCTATGCCATAGAGATCGCCAATAAGGGGTGGAAAAAAGCAATGCTGGAAAACAAGGAGATTAAGCTGGGAGCCAATGTGGTCCAAGGCGAGATTACCTATAAGGCCGTGGCCGATGCTTTTGATCTCCCCTACACTCCGATCGACAAGTTTCTGTAAGGCGGAAACAGGGAGCTCTCTGCTTCCCTGAGTTGACATATCCGACGGGGATCAGTGAGAGTGTCGGACTTTGCCAGCAGGGAAGCATCAGGCTTTGATCAGTATGAAAAGGACTAATTAGATGGCTGAAAAACTGGAGTTTTCATCTCTGAGCGATCAGGTATACTCCTACTTGAGAAGACAGATGAACCAGGGAACCATGCTGCCTGGTTCAACCATCCATATCGGAGATATTGCCAATCAGTTGGGCATCAGCAAGACCCCCCTCAGGGACGCCTTGATTCAGCTTGAGTGCGAGGGGTATGTGGAAATCCTCCCAAGAAAAGGCGTGCGGGTAAACAAACTCCGGATTGAAGATGTTAAGAACGCCTACGCCGCCATTGGACTGGTTGAGGCGTTTATCGTGACAAGCTGCATCAACAAGATCACGCCGCGTCACATCAAAGAGCTTGAAGAGCTGAACGAAACGATTATCTCGGACATCAAGAAGAAAGATTTCTCGAGACTCTTCTCAACCAACCTGCAGTTTCACAACGTGTATCTGGAGATCTCGGACAACGAACCTCTGAAAAAATTCATCCTGCCGATAAAACACCGCCTCTACGATTTTCCGAGGCAGAACTATATCAGTGAGTGGGAGTTGAACAATTGTGAAGAACACAGACGGGTTATCGGCTGCCTGAAAACGGGTGATGGGGAGGGTGCGGCGAGGATTTTAAAAGACGAGCATTGGTCGTATGAATATCAGCAAGCTTTTATTTATTCTTTCTATGGGTTTGCTAAATAACGGCAACACCTATCCTATTTGCAGCCTTTAGATAGTCCTTTTCGCTGCATTCTTTTCCGAAACAGTTACAACATTAGTACCTCCCAGGCAGTTTTTTTCCAGAAACAGGTACATTAATTCGTGCTCTGTTTGGATGCAAAGACGCACCTTCCTGCGTAGAATCAAGGTTTTGAAGCTCATCTTACCCGGCTCGGGATTGCCTTAAAAAGAGGACGATGAGTTGATCCCCTTACCATCGATGCTTTGATCAGTCGGATATTTGGCTATGCTGCGATAAGAGAGGGTGGGAAAACTCGAATGTTTTGAAAAAGAAAAACGAAGGCACGCCTGCCACTTCCCTGGAGGATGAGGAGGCGTGCCTTTTTTCAGCTACATACTAGTATAATTCACTAGTAAGGTTTCACACTGGTTTACAGCTCGCCGATGTCCATCAGGAACTGCTTCCACAGAGCAACGCCCTTGGCAGCAGCTTCAGACTTCTCAGCGACTTTCGGCCAGACATCTGCGATGGCCTTTTCACGCATTCTCTTTACTTCTTCCTCGGACATGTAGATGACTTCGCCACCTGCGTCGATGAGGATCTGTTTCGCCTCTTCGACACCTTCGTCATGCATACGGCTGGTCTCGAAATAGGTGGACATGAAAACGCCGTTGATACGGTCTCTCTGCCACTGGTTCAGGGCATTCCACTTGTCCAGGTTGACATAAATCTCCTGGTGCTGTGAAGGACACCAGCCAGGCATGATTGCGTATTTGATGACCTCATGGAAAGCCATGTCATCAATGCCGCCGGTATCCCAGTAGGTACCGTCGATGGTGCCAAGCTTGATCGCCGTATAGATATCACCGCCGCCCATGGAGACCGGAGCTCCGCCCATGGCAGCATGGAACAGGGCGTGGGGGCCACCAGCTCTCATTTTCTTACCGGAGAGGTCTTCCCACTTGTTTACCGGGAATTTGGTGAACATGGCATTGGGGCCCTGGCTGGTCCAGCCTACCCATTGGAGATTGCGATCATTGGCTGCTTTCTGCACAATGTCGCCGATGCGGTATTTTGGGTCACCGAACATGGCCGCCCAGGAATCACGCCAGTTGTTTGCGCCCATTGCCATTCCAAAGGCCAGCATGCCCTCAGGCATGTCGCCGCCATAGACCGTGGCCCAACCGGCATAGACATCAAGCATTCCTGCCGCAGTAGCGCCAAAAGCCTCCGAGCCGCTGGTAATTGCGCCTGCTGGCTGCAACTCGATTTTTATGGTACCCTCGGTGGCCTCTTCCACGGCCTTGATCCAGGGCACGATACCATTTGCCCAACCGGCATCCGATGAATCAAAGCACGGCTGGAATACCCATTTTGTTACCTTGTCTGGTTTTTCATTGTCTCCAGCCGCCAAGGCTGCAGGCACGGCAAAAATGCCGAGAATGCAGAGCACGGCTAGCAGTTCTACCAATCTTTTTTTCATTGCGGTCTCCTCCTGGTTCTGTTCAGTTTGTCTTCTGTTTATTTGAAGTGAATACCATCACCTCAAAACCCAAATCCTGCTTACTGCTACATAGACGAAAATGACAGGAACATGCCTTTAACCTTAAGCACTCGCCTTTCTTTTTTCACCTGTAACCACGGTTATTACATCGTTAACAAATTTTTTAAAAACAACAGCCAGCATAATTACGGCTGATATCGGTATGAAAATCTTGATTGGATAGATGGGGAAAGGAATACTCGTCGGGGTCACCTGCTTCATTTTAAGCGATAGCATTGCAGCTGAGCTGCCCTTCCAGATCAGTACAGTCAGGAACATAACCGTGAAAACAACGGTAATAATATCGCAAATCGCCTTTTTGCGGGCAGAGAAATTCGCATAAAAGAGATCGAGCTTCACAAAATTATCGTCATTGAGTGCATATATTCCACCTACACAGGCCATCAGGACCATGGCAATCTGGACGGTAGTAGAAATCCACAGAGAGGGTTTATTTAAAACGTAGCGCAGAAATACATCCGATACGCCAAAGATCATACAGTAGAGCAGCAGAACCCAGCCGATTCGGCCCATCACTTCAGCGATAAAATCTATGACCTTTTCAGTCATATTCCAGAATTTCATTTCTACCTCCTACAAATTATCTCTTTTATCCCTGGAGACAAATTGGTGATGTCTGCAAAGATTTTCTCCCACAGGGCGAATAGGGCGAATTTTCTCAGATTTTGTTAACAAAACAAAGTATCTGGTATTATTTCAGTTTATTTGGCAACCATGTCGCTATCTCCGGAAAGATGAAGACCAGCGCCAACCCTAGAAGCTGCAGGAGAATGAAAGGCCCGACCGACTTGTAGACATCTCCCATACTCACGTCTGGCGGTAAAACGCTTTTTAACCAGAACAGTACAAAACCAAAAGGCGGAGTCAGGTAGGCGATCTGTATATTGACGATGAACAGGACCCCGAACCACAGTTTGTCGATACCCAACTCGTTGATGATCGGGATATAAAGGGGCGTACATAACATGATTATGGCCCAGTCATCCATGACCATGCCAAGCATCAGGATAATAAACATCATCATCAGCAGGATGCCGTTCTCACCCCCGGGCATGCCCAGAACCAGCGAGGTCACCAGTTCCTGGCAGCCCATCGAGTTAAATATGTTCAGGTAGATATTAGCGCCGATCAGGATCCACAAGCCCATTCCGGTAAGCTTGACCGTGGTTTCCAGGGAGGACCGGAGAACCTGCCAGGTCAGCTTGCGATAAATGATGTTGATGAGAAACGCACCAGTTGCGCCAAATGCAGCCGCTTCCGACGGAGTAGCAATCCCCCCCCAGATAGCTCCGAGGACCATGAGAATGAGGACCATGAACGGCCAGATATTGAACAGAGCCTGGATTTTCTCACTTACGGTAAATTTTTCATCGGCAGGCAGGGCTGGGCCTATGTGCGGCTGTATCTTGCAGCGCACTCCAATGTAGATGGTATAGAACATTGCCAGCATCAGGCCCGGAAGCAAGCCTCCCAGGAACAGCCCGCCGATTGAAACCTTGGCGAGCAGGCCGTAGAAGATGAACGGAACACTCGGAGGGATCAGGGCTCCGAGGGCGCCACCAGCTCCGATCGAACCGATCGCTATTTTCTTGCTGTATTTGTACTTGATCATTGAGGGGTAGGCGATCTGCCCCATGGTGATGGTCGCTGGAGGGGTGATTCCGGTAATCGCCGCGAAGATGGTACACACCTGGACCGTACCCATGGCCAGCCCGCCGGGGATATGACCGATCAACTTATAGGCGGCTTCATAGGCCGCCTCGGCAATACCCGAAAAACGGATGAGACTCCCCATAAAGAGAAACAGCGGGACGGTTACCAATACCCCGTTCCACGGGGTATAATAAAAGGCACTGGGAATGGCGAGCAAAGAACGGGGTTCGAAGATTGCCGCGAAAAGCACCGCCGTGCCGCCTAATCCGAGGGCAACTGGCAAGCCGAGGAACAATCCCAAAAACAGACAGAGGAAATACAATAAAGTGATCAGCTCAATGCTCACGTCTTCTCCTTTCTTGTTCCTTCAGCTTATGGGCTCACGCATAAGACGCGAGCCCATAAGCCAAGACACATTTTTGAATCAGTTCTGCAGGACTACAGTGCAGTAAATCTTGTACGATCTATTCCTGCTAAAACTTAGGTGAGACTTATAACCTTCTGCCTCCTTCAGTTCAGCCATCAATATGGTCAACCACTGGTCATATTGATCAACCGTAGGAAACGGTCCGGCAAAACCTGGTATGCAATTGTAACAATCAAAGCAGCAGCTTTTATCCTTTAATAAAAAAGGAACAATAGGCAAGCTAAAAATCAATTCACTCCAAATATATGAAAATGAATGAATTAATTTCCAATCTGCAAAACTGATACCGACTTATTGGGCCACACAACTCCGGACATTCGATTTCTCCTTCTTGTCCGCACTTCCTGCTGCCTCACCACCGCTAAATTGCCCAGTCGGAGGTGCGACCCGGACAGTGGCGATCTTGTTCTGGACAAAGAAATCGATTCCGTCTTTTCCCTGGACTTTGTTTGTCCCGAGGTGAGAATCCTTGATCCCACCAAAAGGCAGGTAGGGATGCGGAGCACAGACTCCGACATTGACCCCGACCATGCCGGCATTGGCTTCTGAGATGAATTGTTCGGTGTAGTACTGGTTCTGGGTGAAAATGCAGGCACCGTTGCCAAAAGGCTGGGCCCGGATGATTTCGAGGGCATCGTCGAGGTCCCGAATTTTCATCACGGACACGACCGGGCCGAAAATTTCTTCCTTGGCGATAGTGCGGCATGGGGTAACACCCTCAAAAATGGTCGGTGCCACGAAATAGCCGTTCTTATTCTTGTCGGGCAGTTCAGGATTCCGGCCGTCAAGGACCAGGTTCGATCCTTCCTTGATGCCGATTTCGATGTACTCTTCAATCTTCTTCTTGGCTGCAGCCGAGATGACCGGACCCATATAGATATCCGGGTCCATGGCATCTCCGGTTACGATACCTTTACCTGCCTCGATCATTTTCTCCAGCAGGGAATCATAGACTTCCGGTACCACGGCGACGATCGATCCGGCCAGGCAGCGTTGACCCGCGGATCCGAAACAGGAGTGGATGAAATTGTCTATGAAGATGTCCGGCTGCACGTCTTCCATTGCCACCAGAATATTTTTCGCTCCGCCCAGGAGCATGCTCCGTTTGCCGCCCCGACCGCAGGCCTCTGCCATTTTCTTCGCGGTAGGTGTCGAACCGACAAGGCAGACACCGCTCATCTTCGGGTTTTCGTACCAAGTGCCTGGAATGGAGCGGTTTCCGTGGATAATATTAACGACACCATTGGGCAGCCCGATGGCCTTGAAGATGTCGCCCATCTTCTGCATGAACAGCGGAGACTGTGTTGAGGGCTTATAGATAAAGGTGTTGCCGACTGCAATGGCATAGGGAATAAACCAGGCAAAAACCAGGGCTGGAAAATTGAAGGGGGCCACACCGCCGAACACGCCGAGGGGCTCTTTCACTACACGGCCGGTGATATTGGCAGAGATACCCTGGAGATTCTCACCCTGGAGCAGGGTGGGTACCGAGCAGGCGGTCTCGATGATCTCGATTATCCGCCGGATCTCTCCCCGGGCCTCGCTGATATGCTTCGCCTGATCTATGGCGATAGATACGGCCAGCTCTTCTTCCTGGTCGATGATAGCCTGCCTGAGATCAAATATATACGTCATCCGTTTGGACAGGGCCAGTTTCCGCCATGAGTCATATGCCGAGTAAGCTGAATCAATGCATTCCAGAGCCGTCTTTTCCGAGGATAGCGGTACTTCACCGATTTGTTCACCAGTGGATGGGTTGTACAGTGGCACCATCTCGACACCACTCTCTTCCACCCATTCCCCATGAATAAAATTTCGAATCCTGAAAACTTGTTCTTGTGCAGACATAGATCACACCCCTTTACGCTGTTTTTGTTGTGAGGACGATATGGCTTGAGAAGTCATGTATTGTTTTCCTCGTGCAGCCAAAGCCCAGAAAAGGGCCAGTTTTAGAATAGACGTAACGCTGATCTCTAATATATCAGACATCAGAATGGTGTCAAGCGACTTTTCCAGGCCGCTGTTCAGCCTGTCTTTGTGATTCGATAACGATCTGAATTCAATGGCTAATCGTTTTAAAGGGTGGAGACAATCCTGCGCTCTAAGAAAACCACACCATGGTAACAGAATGTGCACCACTCAACAGGTGAGGAACAACAGAGCTGACAACATCGGGATAATGACGGAATAGGCTGCCTCTTAAATCTCTGATCGAATCTGGATCGGCTGTGCCGGGTAGACAAACCAAGTTTTTTTTGCGGTCATCGCGACGATTTGTATTGACTGGATTGGGCAGTGAGGCAATTATCAGGTGAAAGCTCAGCCGGGATAGTGCGGCCGGCATTTTTTTCATAACCGTTTATGGCGATAACTCCTTACCACAAAAGAATTGGAGCAGCATATGATGAAAAAAAACACTAGTGGACCAATCGTTGGCTTTATAGGGATTGGGGTAATGGGCAAAAGCATGGTCCTGAATCTCATGCGCGGCGGCTATGACATCCATGTCTTTACCAGGACGAAAACAAAAGCGGCAGAGCTGATCGACAAGGGCTGCAGCTGGCAGACATCCCCGGCCGGTGTTGCCGCCGCTGCCGATATAATTATCACCATGATTGGTTCTCCGAGGGATGTGGAAGAGGTCTACCTGGCTGACGCTGGAGTGCTGGCAAAGGCCCGGAAAGGGGCAATAGTAATCGACATGACCACCTCAAGTCCGCAGTTGGCTGAACAGATATATAGGCAAGCCAGGAATCTCGGAATATCAGCTCTTGACGCTCCGGTCTCAGGCGGCGACATAGGAGCGCAGCAGGGCACCCTGTCGATTATGGTTGGCGGGGACCAGGAAGCATTCGAGCAGGCCCGGCCGCTTTTTGAGATCATGGGTAAAAATATCGTCTACCAGGGCCCTGCAGGCAGCGGACAGCATTGCAAGATGGCTAATCAGATTGCCGTTGCCTCTACCATGGTGGGTGTGTGTGAATCCTTGCGCTATGCCGAGAAAGCAGGGCTTGATCCCACCACAGTGCTCCAGAGTATCGAGGCCGGAGCAGCAGGCAGCTGGACCTTGAGCAATCTCGCCCCGCGGATGATTAAAGGCGATTTCGGCCCGGGATTTTATGTGAAACACTTTATCAAGGACATGAATATCGCTCTCGAATCCTGCGCCGATATCGAGTTGCGGGCCAGGGGGCTGCAACTTGCCAAAGAGTTATATGATCAGATTGCTGCAGACGGCGGTGAGTATTTGGGTACCCACGCTCTTTATCAGTACTACAAGTAGACGGGTTAACCCGGCGAAAGACAGGAAATTTAAGGGCCAACATACCATTTGGCGTTAGGCAACTTAGCAACATCGTTTATTGATAACTCAATTACAAATCATCAACCAGAGAGGCATACATGACCACTTCCCAGACAAACGCTTCCCTCCAGGAACTCAGAAGCACATTTATCGCCAAAGGAATCTCCAGTGCCACGAGCAACTATATAGTGCAGGGTAAAGGCGCGATACTCGTCGACGTCGAGGGTAACGAATTTATCGATTTCGCCGGCGGCATTGCGGTGATGAATGTCGGGCATTCTCACCCGAAGGTCGTCAAGGCGATCAAAGACCAGGCGGAAAAACTCACCCATACCTGTTTCATGGTCTCTCCCTATGAATCCTCCGTCACCCTTGCAGAAAAATTGTGCCGGCAAGTGCCGGGCGACTCTCCGAAGGCTGCCATGTTTGCCAACAGTGGGGCTGAAGCCGTTGAGAACGCCGTGAAGATTGCCCGCTACCATACCCAGAAGTCTGCAATCATCGCCTTTGACAACGGTTTTCATGGCCGAACACTGATGGGTATGACTCTGACCTCGAAGATTAAACCTTACAAATACGGCCTCGGCCCGTTCGCTCCAGAAATTTACCGGATGCCTTTTGCAAACTGTTACCGCTGCCCGTTCAACAAGGAATATCCGGACTGCGACGTGGCCTGTGCAGATCACCTGGAATATTTTTTCATCAACCATGTAGGCGCCGAACAGACTGCCGCTATCATCATCGAACCGATCCAGGGTGAGGGCGGTTTCATCACGCCCCCCAAGGAATATTTCCAGAAACTCAAAGCGATCTGTGAAAAAAACAACGTGCTGATGATTGCCGATGAGATCCAGACGGGCATTGGCCGAACCGGGTACATGTTTGCCATGGAATATTTTGGCGTGGAAGCTGACCTGACTACAACGGCAAAGAGTCTGGCGGCCGGCATGCCGCTCAGTGCCGTGGTTGGTAAAAAAGAAATTATGGATTCAGTGCACCCATCAGGAATCGGCGGGACTTATGGCGGGAACCCCGTCGCCTGCGAAGCGGCCCTGGCCGTGTTTGATATTCTAGAATCCGAGAACCTGCTGGAGAGAGCAAAAGAACTTGGCAAGGTTCTCAATAAAACCTTCCTTTCATTCCAAGAAAAGTACGATATCATCGGAGACGTACGTGGCCTCGGGCCGATGATAGCCATGGAGTTAGTCCAGGATCGCCAGACTAAAGCCCCTGCGGCAGAGGAGACAAAAGCTCTGGTTAATTACTGCCATGAGAAAGGGTTAATCGTTCTGGCCTGTGGATCTCATGGCAACGTTCTTCGTTTTCTCATGCCCCTGGTCATTACCGACGAACAACTCCAAAAAGGAATCGATATAGTAAACGACGGTCTTAGCAGGATCACAGGGTGAGGGACCTGTGGATAATACTGTTCCTCAAGCGGTTAAAGTGTCTTTGGCTGGCATAGGCTGAATTACAAATAGATGACTTTGGGGTGGATTAATTGCAGAAGAGATGGTGATAACGGCCGATCACTCTGCACCCTGGACAGAGACCACCCCTGAATCTGGAACCCGGGTCTCAGAAAGCGATTCATCTGAGTATTGATTCACCCGAAATGGAAAATGGACCAGATCATCGATCAATTGTCACATCGTGCTGACCGGCGTTTTAAGATCTTCCATGAACTTATGCGCCGGAAAGTTCGGGAAATACTATTTGTTTCAAGCCCATACGATGCATGGGTTATGGAGAAAGACCGAGGTCTGTCAGAAGCGATTGTCCTCGAATACCGGGGGCTGAATCTGAGTCACCCCCCACGACTCAACTGGGTGGCATCGATTGATGAGGCATCTGCTGCCCTTGCGGAAAAATCGTTTGACCTGGTAATCATCATGACCCAGGCTTCTGATCAACACCACCTGGAAATTCACAAACAGATTAAGCTTCTCTCTCCCAGCACCCCCATAGTAAGGCTCTATCATCGGGCCCCGGGGCATCTGGTCTCATGCAAGGGGGAAAATACCTATTTTTCCCCCGACCGCACCTTCATGTGGAGCGGCGACACAAAACTTTTGTTGGCCACAATTAAAAGCATTGAAGATCAACTGAATGCCACACAGGATACTCTCCTTGCCGCTATTCGGGTAATTATCTTTGTCGAGGACTCGCCTGAATACCTGTCATCACTGCTGCCTGTGCTTTACCAGGAACTGGTTAGTCAGACCCAGGCGGTTATGGAACAAGGGCTTAATCAGGAGCATCGAATGCTGGCGATGCGTGCCCGTCCCAAAATTCTTCTGGCCAACAGTTATGAAACTGCACTGGAGCTTTTCGAGTCCTTCGAGCCCTATGTTCTCGGGGTTGTCTCCGATGTGCGCTTTCCCCGAGAGGAAAAACTGGATGGCGAAGCGGGCATCCACCTGCTGAGAAAAATACAAAAGAAGCGATTTGATATCCCGCTGCTACTGGTCAGTTCCGAGCGACAAAATGCAGCAAAAGCCGAGACGATTCCGGCGGTGTTTGTCGATAAAAATTCTCAGACCTTGCATGAGGAGGTTCATGCCTTCTTCTCAGAAAGGCTGGGGTTTGGCCCATTTGTGTTCCAAAATCCGGATGGCAAGGCTATCGCCCCGGCATCAAATCTGCTTAATCTTGAAAATGGTATGCGCCACTTGCCGGACCAAATTTTTTACGATCATTGGATAAAAAATGATTTTTCCAGATGGCTATTTACCAGAGCCGAGACAATGCTGGCCACAGAACTTCGTAACGTAACCGCCGAAGATTTTGATAATGATCTTACCAGAATGAGAGAGTACCTCTATCAAAGGGTCCGCACCCACCGGTTGCAAAGACAGAAGGGTGAGCTGGTCGACTTTAAGTCAGGTGATTTTGATGTAGATTCCGATTTTATGAAAATCGGTGACGGCTCTCTGGGGGGTAAAGCTCGGGGGCTTGCGTTTTTTTCATCCTGGCTCTATCAACGGTCCAGTTTGAAGAAGAAGTTCGAGCAGGTCGATATCAGCATTCCCCAAACTCTTATAATTACCACGGAGTGCTTTGAAGATTTTCTGCATGACAACAACTTGGATGAGATAACAAAGAGGAATCTCGACAACGAAGCGATAGCCGAACATTTTCTGAAGGCTGAATTTCCTGAACAAACTCGGACACAGTTGAAAATATTTCTTCAACGTGTTTGTGAACCACTTGCCGTCCGCAGTTCGAGCCTCCTGGAAGATGCCAAATTTCGCGCTTACGCCGGCCTCTATAAAACGTATATGCTGTCCAACAACAGTAATAGCCTTGATTACCGCCTCGCAGAACTTCTCAAGGCCATCAAGTTGGTTTACGCATCGACTTACTATCTTGAACCTAAATCGTTTTCAAACCGAGTCGGCAATCGGACTGAAGAAGAGAAAATGGCAGTTGTGATCCAGCAGATTGTTGGTGATAAATACGGCGATTTTTTTTATCCGGCCATATCTGGCGTTGCTCAATCCTACAATTATTACCCGTTTTCAATCTTGAGGCCGGAAGATGGGGTCGCCATCATGGCCCTGGGACTCGGCAAGACAGTTACCGAAGGTGGAAAGTGCCTGCGCTTTTCTCCACGCCACCCGGAAATTCTTCCTCAACTCTCGACGGTAGATGACACACTTAAGAACAGTCAGCGACATTTTTGGGCCCTGAGGGTGGATCCCCAGTCGCCCCCTTTTGAAAAGTCATGGTTTGAAGATTCAATGAATCTGACTAAAAGGGAAATTTCAGATGCAGTCAGCGAATATCCTGTTTCTGCACTGGCCAGTTTTTATGATCCGCAGGAGCATCGTATAAGAGAAACGTTTGACAGAAAAATGTCACCGGTCATGACTTTTTCTTCTATTCTCAAATATAAATCCATACCCCTGGCGGAGATGCTGCAGGAAATACTCGCTGCCGGCCATCAAGGAATGGGCGGACCGGTAGAAATTGAATTTTCGCTGACTTTCTCCAACAAAGAAAATCAGAAGCCACAATTAGCAATCCTGCAAATTCGTCCAATGGGCGCTCATGAAGAGTTGATGACTGTGGACATTGATCTTCTGGATATCTCCAACTATTTCTGCGTTTCCCATCGAGCACTGGGCAATACCATCAACGATGAGATGAGACACGTTGTTTATATCAAACCTGAAGCCTTTGACCCTGCAAAAACGGTAGACATCGCAAGAGAAGTTGCTCATTACAATGCTGAGCTCAAAGCAAGCGGGCATAAATACCTCTTGATTGGCCCTGGTAGGTGGGGGTCTGCAGACCGCTGGCTAGGAATTCCAGTCAGCTGGGGCGATATTTGCGGGGTGGGCGCAATCATTGAGACGTTTCATCCACGAATCAATGCAGAACCGTCCCAAGGTTCCCATTTTTTTCATAACATTACATCTCTTGGTATCAACTATCTCACCGTAGCGAACAACCAAAGGGACCATCTGGACTGGAAATGGGCAGAAAATCTGAAAATCATAAAGGAAACGGATTTCATCGCTCATGCGTGCAGTGAAAAGCCGATAACCTTAAAAGTCGATGGGCGACGAAGTCTTGGGGTTATAGAAGAAACCTAACAACCGCCCGGACTGAGAACACTGACTCAATAGCTGAAAGCCATGCCGGGATCATCACTTCAACAAGTTACTAAATATCGAATCTGATAATCATCATCGAGTATTCAGCTAGAGGTACGCCTGCACACAACAACTTTGCCTCACCCGGCTGCAAAGTTATTCCTACCTGAAGTAGCCTCCTGCAGCAGTCTATCGCTCTTGAGTCTTAGCTTCTTCTCTGTTCAAGCGTAAGTAGATCCAGCCTCGAGCCTTTGGTATGAAATATGTTTTTACTCGGTTATAGGAACACCTTGGTCGTTCCAGCCTCTCAACTCATAATAATCCTGCAGCATGTATTCCATATCTGCTTCGGTGATTGTTCCGCCTTCGGGCAGGGCCTCTTTATGAAACCTTCCGGGCAGCCTGTCATCTTTGGCTTTGAGTCCTTCCCGAATATTAAACTGTCTGGTCATCGTCGCTATCTTTGCAGCTATTGTGCGCAACTCTTGTTCAGTTCTTTCGCTGCCTGTGACAAGCTCCAGAATCTTTACCAATTCCTCCCAGCTGTAGAGATCTCGATAGAAACGGCAGAGGGTCAAGGTATCAAAAATGTTGAGTCTGTCCTCATAGTCGATCAGCATTTCGGCCTTGTTCTCGATCTGATCTGGAGCAATAAGGCCAGCGAGTTCAGGTTTATAAAAGGTTGTACGCAGATGGCAGGCACCTCGGGGTGCAGTCCCAAATGTAAGCCCCATTCCTTTTAGAGTTCGCGGGTCATAGCCGGCTGGTTCCAGTCCTTTCACATGAATGGCCAGATCCTCAAGACCAAACTTTTCTGAAACGGCAATGATGCCATCGGCGAGAACGTTGCCGATCTCTGATCTTGAACCAATTTTCTCGATAAGCTCGATGACCTGGTCAGCATTTCCATACTCAATTTCATATTCGATTCTGCCCTGCTCCTTCGCTTCCATGAGCAGAGCGCAGAGATTGCCGGCAGTAATCGTGTCAATGCCGATCCTGTCACACAGATCATTGAGATAGGCTACTTCTTCCATCTCTTTGATCATGCACAGGCTGCCGAAGGAATAGATGGTTTCATATTCCGGACCTTCAAGCTCGAGGCCCTTACGGCGCCCTTTGCTGATAGTGGTCAACCGTCCACAGGCCATAAAGCATTTGGCACAGGCATGAGGAGTTACCTTATGCTCCTCATGATAGGTCTCGCCGTTGATGCTCTCTGCGTGTTCCCATGTTCCCTGGCTCCAGTATTTGGTGGGCAGAGCCCCGGCATGATTCATCAGAGATACCATCATCGTAGTTCCAAGTTTCCGATATGCCTTGACTCCCGGCTGGTCAAAATTTGTTTTGGAAAAGGCTTTTGCATATTCAGCCACACCATCTGGATCACTGTACTCACGTTTTCTGTCACCCTGAAAAACGAGGGCTTTAACACGTTTTGACCCAAGCACTGCTCCAACACCTGTTCTGCCCGCACATCTCCACTTGTCGTTGGCAATAATGGCAAATTTAACTAGGTTCTCACCTGCGGGCCCTATGACAATTGCTCCCGGTTTTCTGAATCCTTCCTTGTTAGGGGCAAATCGTTTTACTGCCTCTTCTTCTGCTAAAAATGTCTCCAGACCCCATAATTCAGTACCATCGCAAAAATCAACCCCGTCCGGATGAATCGACAAGACGGTGGGCCGCTCTGATTTTCCATGTAAAACGATTGCATCAAAGCCTGTCGAATCAATGGATTCGGGAACTTTCCCGCCCGAGTAGGACTCTGCATAATAGCCCGTCAGCGGGGATTTCGTATAAACCCCGAAACGGCTGCCGCCCCAAAGCCGTCCCCCACAAAATGGGCCCGTTGCAATAATGAAGTTATTTTCAGGAGCAAACGGCTCTACTCCTTGAGGGTTTCGGTCAAGCAGAAGACGCGTAGCCAAGCCCTTGCCACCAAAACATTCAGCCAGGATCTCGTCAGGGATATTTTCAATATCAAAACTCCGGGCAGACAGATCTATTGTCAGGATTCGATTGTAAAATCCATGCATAACTCCACCTCACATTGATTTGGTTGTAGACGCTCAAGGCATTTGAGCCAATTAAGACCCAAAACCAATAGGTACTTGTTCGCTAGACTGCTCGTTTGATAACATCCATACTCAAAGGTGGCAACCCTGCACTATGCCTTCTAGCAGATCATTTGAGGCAGAGGGGAAATCAGGAACAATACAGGTTCCCTACAAAGTTACCCAAATCTGTATCTCGCTGACATTCTCAGCGGAGCAGTTTCTGTTTATCTGTCTCGGTCTGGTCAAGTCTGAATTACTAAAGATCACAAGATGTCTTCGTCTGCCGAATTGATAATGGTGTTCATGGTTTGAAGGTCTTCGCTGTCTAGAGTAATGGTACCACCACCTATATTTTCCTGAACCTGGTTAGCCGATCTTGCTCCAACCAGCGCATGGGTACATCCTTTCTGGGATACCGTCCAACCAATTGCAAGCTGGCCAAGAGAGACACCATGTTTTTCTGCAACAGGCCGGAACGATTCGAGCATCTTTTGTACTCGTTGCCTATTTTTCACACTGAAGCGAGGTTTGAGATTTCGTTGATCTCCATCATTGAAAACTCTTTCGGGTCCGATCTTTCCGGTCAGCAAACCCTGACCAAGTGAAGAATAAGCAAGAAAAGCCATATTCTGCTGGCTGGTATAAGGAAGAATTTCTTTTTCCGGTCCTCTGTCGAGTATTGAATAAAGCTCCTGGTCACTGTCAAGCTCACCCGTAGCATCGTAGTGACGAATTTGGTTGAGATCTGCATTGCAGCATCCAATTGCTCTGATTTTCCCTTCTTCTTTCAATCTAAGCAAAGTCTCCATCGTCTCAGAAATGGGTGTTGTCGTATCCTGCCAGTGTGTCTGAAGAAGGTCGATATAGTCCGTTTTGAGTCTCTTCAGGCTTTCCTCGACTTCGTAACGGATGACGTCAGGGGCAAGACACCTGGAGATTTTAATTTTTCCATCCTTCGATGGGTGTTTCTCGTCCGTAAAACAATGGAAATCTCCTCGCTCCTCATGCCAGATCAAGCCGCACTTTGTCGCCAGTACCACTTTATCCCGTCTATCAGAAATAGCCTTTCCCACTGTCTTTTCGGAAGCTCCAAAGCCATACATAGGGGCAGTATCAATCAAATTCATGCCTGAATCAATCGCAGCATGAATTGCCCCTATGGCCTGCCTCTCGTCTGTAATACCACCCCACATCCATCCCCCGATTGCCCAACTGCCAAAACCAACAACCGATGCTTCTATGCCTGATTTCCCAAGCTTTCTGTATTTCATACTATTCAGATCCTCTATTTGATATCTTGATGTTTCGCCAATACTGACTTTAACTCGTCGAACATGCGATAAAACGCACTTGAAACCAGATAAAAGCAGTGTTTTTATAACAGTATCTTAATTGCATACTCACCTACAATAGCAATTTAATATTCTAACAATCACGATGACACTCGTGATTCAAAATATCTTTACCTAAAATAGCCGATATAATGGGTACCCTAAAGCTTCTCAACTTCTGGCCCCAATGATTAATGAATGGTTTGTAACCGTTCCTGTTGGTGAAGAGGTATGAGAAAGAGAACACAACAATTTGTATCTATCCCTGACCAAGCTCAGCTAATTAATCTTAATTTTAGATTCCAGCCAGTTAAGCGGAAAACTTGCGATTAATGCCTCTTATCTGTATACCACGCCAGCATATCACCATCTTCCGCTGCCATTTTGATAACCCATCAACATTGATAAATATCGGAGTTGGCGGCATGGGCCCGACTGAAAGACGTTGGCTTCAAAAAGACGGTTTTTTCGATTGTTATCAATTGTAAACAGTGTACTTTTGTCACAGTAATTTGACAGATCACTATTCAAACCAAGAGACACTCGTCTGGAGCAATGACGGTCAGGTCCCATTTGGGCTATGGCATCAAGCCAGTCTATTTTTTCCTGCGTTGTTCCAGGATCCGTTTCTCTACCAGGTCACGCAATTGCCGGCCTGGAACCGTGGGAGCAAAAGTAAAGAAAAATGGATGTGACTATTAAAGACATGGCAAACGCGGTTCGCATGTTGGCCGTAGATACACTTGTTCTCTCCCAGGATGGACATCCCGGCACTCCTACTGGTGCCGCCGATATTGCTGCGACCTTGTTTAGCCGCCATCTCAAATTCGATCCCAAGGATCCGCACTGGCCAGATCGTGACCGCTTTGTGCAATCTAACGGCCATGGCTCGACTCTTATCTACTCGCTCCTGCACCTGACTGGCTACGAAGCCTTCCCTATAGAGCAAATCAAGAAATTCCGGGTTCTTGACTCGAATACGCCGGGGCATCCCGAATACGAACCCGATCATGGTATTGAGGTGACAACCGGCCCGCTCGGGCAAGGCATTGCCAATAGTGTCGGCATGGCCGTAGCCGAAAGGATCCTTAACGATATGTTCGGTGACGATATCGTCGATCACTACACCTATGCCCTGGTTGGTGATGGCTGTTTGATGGAAGGAGTCGGGCACGAGGCAATCTCGCTGGCGGGTCATCTTAAGCTTGGCAAATTGATCTGGCTCTATGACGACAACGGCATGACCGATGACGGTAGAACAGATCTGGCGATCTCTGAGGATTACTCAGCTCGTTTTGCTTGTGCCGGCTGGCATGTGGTGGAATGTGACGGCCATGATCATGACGCCATTTCGGCGGCTATCACCGAGGCCAAGACGGATCCCCGCCCATCCATGGTGCGTTGTAAGACCTTCATCGGTTTCGGCGTACCGCGCATCCAAAATGACCGTGCCGCCCATGGCGGAAAACTCAGTGTCGAGGACGCCGCCCAAGCTCGAGAACAGCTCGGTTGGCCGCATGAACCCTTCGCTACGCCGGATGACATCGTTGCGGAATGGAGGAAAGCGGGCCACAAGGGAGCGGCAGCGCGCCAGGCCTGGCAGAAGCTCCTCGATAAGATGGCTCCGGCCAAGCGGGCTGAATTCGACCGCTTGATGAATCGACGCCTTCCTGACGGCTGGGAGACGAGTTTACTCAAATTCAAGAAGGCGCGAGTCGAAGATCAGCTGGAACAGGCTGGCATTCGCACTTCAGGTCAGATTGCCAGTACCCTCTCGCAGGTCATCCCCGAGTTTCTCGGCGGTGCGCCGGACCTCGAGGCGGCAACTCAGCACAAGCAGGTCATGGAGCCCTTCACTGCTGAGAATCCTCGAGGACGCTATATCCATTATGGGATCCGTGAGCATGTTATGGGCTCGATGATCAACGGCATGCTTTCGCATGGGGGCCTCGTACCCTTTGGCGCCACCTTTCTGGTCTTTTCGGATTACATGCGTCATGCTATCCGCCTTTCGGCAATGATGTCATTGCCCGCGATCTGGGTGTTCAGCCATGATTCCATCGGCATAGGCACCAACGGTCCGACCCATCAGCCGGTCGAGTGTATACCGTCTCTACGCGCTATTCCAAATATGTGGACCATGCGTCCTTGCGATCCGGTCGAGGCCGTCGAGTGCTGGCAGCTGGCGGTGGCAAACCGGGACCATCCCTCCGCCATCATTAACTCACGTCAGGCGCTGCCGACACTTCGCCAGGATTATTCCGAGGAAAATAGGTGTGCAAAGGGTGCCTACATCATGGCCGATGGAGAAGGCGGCCGGCGCCGTGCGACTATTTTTGCAACCGGATCCGAGGTTTCCCTCGCTCTTCAGGCAAGGGAGGTTCTTCAGGCCAGGAGAATTCCCACGGCGGTCATCTCAGTCCCGTGTTGGGAGCTTTTCTGGAAGCAGGACAGAGACTATCGGGACATGATTATCGGTCGGGGTAGCGCTCGAGTATCGGTCGAAGCAGCGACCAAGCTGGGCTGGGAGCGCTTCGTGGGCGAAGACGGCGGCATCGTTGGTATGGAGAGCTTTGGTGCCTCCGGTGCGGTTGAGGCGGTGTACGAGAAATTCGGTATTACCGCCGCTCAGGTGGTCAAGGAAGTCGAAGCCAGGCTGTAGATTTCCTCCTCAAAATTAACTTAATCAAAATCGATAGCGAGAATTTGGGCCTCAATATAAGTATTGCTGGGTTACACTTCCCTGATTGCTTGTGATTATAAGATGTTATAGCTGAATGAAGGTTTCTCCGAAACAGCCGGATTAACCACGGTCAAGATCTCCCTCATAACCTATGGGGGACCAGTGAAGGTGTTCATTCGCTGGTCGGAAAATATACATTATATTAAATCCTTGAGTGAATACTCCCCCTGCTGCCTTGGAAACGGCAGTGTGGACTGCTGAAATAGCGAAACTTGTTGAGCTAGTTACTCAACAAATCCAGTATCTCTCCAGGTGAATCGCGCAAATAAGATCCACAATGCATAACCGGTTAAACAGATCGCAAACATCGTCACGATCATGTTTTTGGTTATAAGCATCAGGGAAAGCGCGGCCAGCAGGAAAAACACCGGTTTCGCAGTGTACAGCGGCTGGGGCAGCCAGAACATATAACCCGCTCCTTTTGTCAGGGTTATTGTCTGATCGTACGCTTCCTCGAAACAAATGTCAAAATTAAATTAGGACTTTCAGCTCAAATTCATTTTTAAAGTATAGTGGAACAAAATGTGATCTGGCTGGTGCACGGCTCCGGTCAGGCAATCTTAGTTTTTTCGATGTCATAACTATAAATATCTGGGCCCAGAAATGAGAGACTTTGAACTCGAACGATATTTTTCCAAGTGGGAATTCAAGGCAAAATATCATATGACCGCCTCGGATATCGAGAGCATGTCAATTTCCGAACTGTTGGCTATGGCCTCGAAGGAGGACAATGATGCGTTCAACCATCAATGGCTCGGGTATACAGAAACCTACGGTCATCCTGAGCTTCTGAATGAAATCGCCAAGACCTATGACAGCGTCGATCCGTCCCATATCATCTGTTTCGCCGGGGCCGAGGAAGGCATTTACACTGCGATGCGGGTGCTGCTCGAGAAAGATGATCATGCCATCGTGGTGGTACCTAATTATCAGGCTGCTGAGACTATTCCAGCAGATATCTGCAGTGTATCAGGCGTTCCGCTGGACGAAAAGGACAACTGGTCATTGGATATAGACAGGGTGAAGGGAGAAATCCGGTCGAACACAAAACTGGTGTCCATCAACTTTCCCAACAACCCGACCGGCTCGGTCCTGAACAAAGACCGTTTTATGGGCCTTGTCGCCCTGTGCCGTGAACATGGAATCTATCTCTTCAGCGATGAGGTCTATCGATTGGTCGAAAGTGACCCAGCCACCCGGCTTCCTCAGGCCGCCGATGTGTATGAGAAGGCTCTGTCGCTCAACGTGATGTCCAAGGCATATGGACTTCCCGGCTTGAGGATTGGCTGGATAACCTCCAAAGATACCCGAATCTTGTCGAAAATGGAGCGATACAAACACTATCTGACCATCTGCAATGCTGCTCCCAGTGAGCGTTTAGCCATCATAGCATTGAAGGCAAGAGATAAAATTCTCGAGCGAAACCGAAACCTGCTGCATCGAAATGTAGAGAATCTGGATGTGTTTTTCGGGGAATTTCCAGACCTGTTTGAGTGGGTTCGACCAGATGGGGGATGCGTCGCTTTTCCAAAGTATCTGGGTAGAGAGAGCGCCGATCAATTTTGTGAGGAGTTGGTGGAAGAGGCGGGTGTGCTGCTCTTACCCCCTAAAATCTTCAATTCTGAATTGCTGGCTACTCCACAGGACAGATTCCGTGTTGGTTTTGGGCGCAAGAACATTGAAAAAGGCCTTGCAGCGTTTCGCCATTATTTACTCTCGGGCAGCTTCAAAAGATAATTGGCTGCAGCTCTTGAGGGTTGCCCCGGCAAAGTTCGCTTATTCATTCCAAAGGCTGTCTATCTCTTCCTGGAGCAAATATTTTTTTTGTTCAATTTCTCCTACCCATGAAACGATAGGCAATTGCACCGAGCACCGCTGTCAATCGGAGAGGAAACCCTCTGGGATGAAGAAGACAAACCTTGCCTGGATGGCCAAAGCCTCAAAATTTATCTCACTTAGACAGTCGTCAAACAAACACTCGGACTGTCTCTTGGTTATGGTTCAGCACTCACGCTCAATCTCCCAGGTGCAACTTGTATTTTGCACCATTTGAGAAAATGCATGTGCCTGCCCCTTGGCGTGGGGTGTTCATCTGATACTCGCAGCTCATATAGCCGCCCGTTGGGCTGAAAGCACTGGCCACGCCGCGCCGTGAGTCATTCGAGACTCGAGTGGCTTCACCCGTGAAGGTTTCGCCCTTATAGCTGAGATTAAAACGGCCCTTACCAGTCAGCATATTGGTGACAGAGCCCGTAATTACACCGGTTTCCGCAGCCAGGTCACTATCCGGGTATAGCCGGGCTGAAAAAGTTATGGGACCAGCTTTTTTGGCAGGGCTTGGAGGTACCGTCTTTTCGCCATAACTGGGTGGCGGGGATGGGTAGATTGGGTTTCCATACCGATCCATGGGGAGCACGTAACAACCTCCGAGCAGGATAACCAGCGGTAAAACTTTAGCGATGAACCTTAGTGTCGTTTTCATTTCCAGCCTCCTGGGGTGATGAGTTTGGTCTATAAATCATCTCCATGACAACCGAGATGCGCTTCTGAACTGGGAGCTTTCTTAACTGATCATGGTGTTGGCTGCCAATGTCGCGAGTCTGTATACTGCTGTTGTTGGTCAGGCTTAATGCGGAAAATTTTGTCACTCAATGACTCGAAACACCTGTTCAAATTCCTCAACGATCGTTGGAAAAGATTGATCCGGACAGATTTTTACCCGTAAACGGAAGTCTTTGAAACTATCACCATTTCTTACCTATTCAGTGAGTGCATTTCATAGACATTAACATTTGAAATACCTTTTACAATTATTGTGCCAATCGGCCCTATTGTTGGTAAGGGTTTGAAATGTAATCGATTAATGTAAAACACAAAAAGTGGGATGAGAAAAACATGAGCAGAACGGAAGCATTTAATGAGGGTGGGATCTACAATTAATGGAGATAAGGTGGTGGTATTTGTTATGGGAAAAATTAGCAACAGAGAGTGCGGGGCGGATCCGATAGGTAAATTAAGTGGCTATAGACAATCGGATAATACAGCTTACCCTGACTAATAGGGCTGTTGGGAAGTTGTCGAAGGCGACTGTTTAGATATATGTTTTTTGACCGTGCGGGGATCGAGATTGGTTATTTGGGCAACTTTTTCATAGGTCCCATATTTCTCGTAAAGAATCCTGCAGTAGGAGGCTACGAGATCCTGTGCGCTGAGTGACTCCTGTTCTATGGACTGGTGCAGCGTATCGATAAGGTCAACTGCATCAGCGGTGCCCGTCTGGTAATGCATAGTCAAAATGATGCTGCGTACAGCCTGTTCCAGTTCACGGACATTTCCCGGCCACTGGTAGTCAGGGCCAACTTCCCGTTCAAGGGTGTGCAGAACTGTGTCCAGCAATTCAGGAACCGGTTGTCCGGCGATTCGCTGGATGGTGTGAGCGAGCAGCGCTTCCAGAGTGGTGGCATCCTCAAATAGCTGCTGCCGCAAGGTTGGTACGCGAATGACGTTAGAGCACAACCGGTAATAGAAGTCCTCCCTGAATGTCCTCTTCTGGTTGAGGTTACGTAATGATTTGTTGGTTGCGGTGATGATTCTGCCATTGAAGTGGAGCTTGTCATGCCCACCCACCGCTGAAAAACTGCGTTCTTCGAGGACTTTGAGGAGTTTGATCTGAATGGGAATGGATACATCTCCTATTTCGTCAAGAAAGATAGAGCCATGCCTGCTGCAGCGGGCAAAGATGCCGCGATGATTTTCGACCGCACCGGTGAAGGCGCCTTTACGATGCCCGAACAACTCTGATTCAATCAACGACTCGGAAAATTGAGATAAATTTATCTCAATGAAATTACTAGTAAAACTCTCGGAAAAACAGCCTTTCTTCTCGTCAAATGGGATAAACCCTGATCTACCGATTGCGGCCGCTGCAGTTCCTTTTCCCGTACCGGTTTCGCCGACTAGAAAAGTGGAGAAGTCTTCCATGCGGTCCCAGAGAACCTTCTCATATAGAGTGGGAAATGAAGTAAAAAGACTGCGCCACAAATGTGAACGCAGGGTTTCCATCGACTGGTTCTGACCGATAAGCCCATCGTTGATGAAGTACCAGGCCCGGCGAAGTTGATAGTAAAAACTGAAATATCGACATGAATCCTCTTCGCTGAACCCGCGCTGGCGAAGCAATAGCAGGGTCTCCCGGGCGAAGGGAACGTTTGGATCGGACTGCTCCTTATTTATTTGTTTCAGGATCAGATCATCGAACAGGGCGTGGCAACGGTCATATGAGTCATGGAGCAGGGCCATACGAACCAGGTCCCTGTCCTCACCTGAGAAATCCTTCCAGTTGTATTTTCCGCCTGAAGTCGCCTGTCCGATTCTCTGCTGGATTTTGCCAAACACCTGACTACTCAACTGCTTGCCGACCGGGTATTCGCCACCAGCTATTTGATAGGCGAGGCCCAGAGACTTTTTTTCAAAAGGGTTTCGGAAGGCAAATTCAGTCAGAATCCGGAAATATTCCCGATCCTCCTGCTGCAATGATGCGATAGGTGGCATGCAATAATTGTCGGTCATATCCACAACAGATGTCAATTACTTTTGTGGTGCGCTGTGAAGCTGGTCCAAGTCAAACCATGGTAAGAATCTAATATCATAAACAATTTGTGTGGTTTGCACAGCATGGCATGGGGTTTGCGTTGTCTTAGAAAAACAGACGGTAGGTGGCCGACCCATGATCTTTGGTGCGGAGCTGTCGGCAGAGCTGACAGCAGGGGATAACAACACGGAGGACGAATATGCAGACATTACATTTGTATGCGGCCTGGACAGGCATATTAATGGGGTTTCTGGCTGGCGCAGGGTTGGGAATGTTTTTTCATCGTGACGGCTGGCTGGGAGGCTATAGCTCATGGTCCAGACGAATGGCCAGGTTGGGCCACATCTCGTTTTTCGGTATCGCTTTTATCAATCTCGCCTACGGGGTGTGTCTCGCTGTTTCAGAACAAATAATCGAATCTCACTATATCTCATTTTTCTTCGTCTGTGGGGCCATTACCATGCCCCTGGTCTGCTTCCTTTCCGCCTACAAGAAACCATTCAGGCACTTTTTTTTCGTTCCCGTCCTGTGTCTGATCATAGGTACCCTGTTACTTCTAAAAGGAGGATTAATGTCATGAAAATAGGATTAATTGCAATGAGCGGTGTACGGGCATGTGATGAAGAGCTTCTCCAACTTGGACTGACCCTGCCTGGATTTGTCGAGCGCAGCAAGGTAATTGCTTCACTGCCCAGTCTCGGTCTGTTGACGCTGGCGGGCATGACTCCAGCCGAACATGACCTTCACTACCTGGAGATGGCTGAGCTGGACCTGAGCCAGAAGATGCAGGAATTACTCGGAACTTTTGATCTAATTGCTATTTCTAGTTATAGCGCCCAGATCCATGAGGCCTATCAGCTGGCTGACTTGATCAGGGCTCACGGAGTTCCGGTGGTTATGGGCGGTCTTCACGTGAGCTCACTACCCCAGGAAGCGAAGTGGCATTGCGATGCCGTTGTAATTGGAGAAGGAGAGCTGAGTTGGCTAGAAGTGATAAAGGATCTGGAGGCGGGCAGCCTGCAGCCTTTTTACGGTGTCAGCGATGCTGAATTTGATCTGTCTGAGGCGCCGATGCCTGCCTTCGAGCTGCTTGATATTGACAACTACAACAGGCTCACGGTACAGACCAGCAGGGGATGTTCGCACCGTTGTGAATTCTGTGCCAGCTCGGTGCTGTTGACCGCGCGTTATAAGCAGAAACCAGCCGCCAAAGTTCTGGCCGAAATTGATAAAATCAAGGAATTATGGGAGCATCCATTTATCGAGTTTGCAGACGATAACAGTTTTGTAAACAAACATTATTGGAAGCAACTGCTTCCTGAACTGAAAAAAAGAAAAATCCGTTGGTTTACCGAAACTGATTTATCAATTTCCCAGGACCCTGAACTTCTGCGACTGCTTCGTGACAGCGGCTGTGCTCAAGTGCTCATCGGTTTTGAGAGCGTCTCCCAGCCTGCCTTGGATGGTCTGGAGATGAAACACAACTGGAAGGCCAACCAGGTTCATACCTACCTTGAGGCTATAAGCACTATCCAATCGTATGGGATCAGTGTCAACGGCTGTTTCATACTCGGTCTCGATGATCACGACCCAACAGTATTTGATCAGGTCTATAATTTTGTCGACGAGTCCGGGCTGCATGAGGTCCAGATTACAATCCAGACTGCCTTTCCAGGAACACCACTGTACCGAAGAATGAAAGCTGAGAACAGGATCGTGGAGGACGGGGCTTGGCAGAAGTGCACGCTGTTCGACATAAATTTTCGCCCCAGAAACATGACACACCGTCAATTATCCTCAGGTTTCAAGCAGCTCAGCACACGTCTGTACAGCGATGAATGCACCCAGCGCAGGCGCCGCAAATTCAAGAGCAAGCTGCGTGAGATCGTAAAGGCAAGGGTGGCGGCTTGAGGCATCTCGTCTGAGTCTCAGCCCACAGCAGGATCTCTGCGACTCTTTTGCTGACTGCCGCAAGAAGTTGGTCAGGTTTTACATTCTCAAATCCGTATTTTTCTTTTATATTGCCAGGAATATAAAAGAAATAGAGAGACGTCTCGAACGTCGAGTGAGAAAAAAATCATGGCCATCCCTCTTCTGCCATTGCCTGAACTGGTGAGCAATTGTTGAGACTTCTTCCCAAGTGGTTTTACGTGGTGTGTGCAGTTGGCTCTTATGTCGGTCTGCATCAATTGACAAAGATCTATGGTGAGGTAGAGGGGGCTGCTCGCCTGGGCCTTCAGGCAGCCTATTGGGGACAATTTGTGGTGCCGGGATTACTTCTGCTGGCCGCACTGTTCCTGGGCAGAGGGGATGTCGATAAGCGTCCGGCTTTCCGGTCGGTTAAGGATGCCAGGCGTGTCCCCTCAGCAAGCGGTCAGGACGCTTCCCCGCTTAAGGTCGATCCATTTCGCACCATGTCAGAGGATGAATTCCATCGACTGATAAGTGAATTTTTCACGCGCAATGGATTTAAGGTGGAGCCGGTGCCCTCTGCTCTTGGAGACGGTGTCGATCTGCTGCTCAGCAAGAACTCAAAAACATTCGTAGCCCAATACCGGCACTGGCGTGAGCACAGGGTCGGTGTCCCCATGGTCAGGGAACAGTATACGGTCATGCAGGCGGCCAAAGCCAGCGGCGTCTATGTGATTACCACAGGAGAATTCAGTTACAAAGCCATCCAGTTTGCTGAGGATAAGAATATTTCACTGATCGACGGCCTCAAACTGCGGCGCCTGGTGAAAAAAAACACCAATGGCAGGCAGGCAGAAGGAGAGGGGGACCAGGCACCCCTCTGCCCGCTTTGTGCGGCCGAAATGCTGATCAGAACCGGTAGCGACCGTGACGGCAACGACAAGCGGTTCTGGAGTTGTTCAAACTACCCCAAATGTAGCGGTACGGCAGAGATCGCCAGGAAGAGGTCAGCGGCGGTACGATGAGCTAAAGGGTGGATGAATTCGCTGGAGGAGTTGCTACCAGGACATAGTGGCCCCGACGTATTGGGCGCCGATCCTGTTCTTCTTTATATTCCTGATACGGATTTTGCGCTGCATCACTGAACTGCCGCTGGACCTGAATTTGATCCCGATTTCCTGGCCACGCCGCATGGCAAGAGCAAGCTCGGAGGTGATAAAAAAACTGACACCACTGAGGGACACATCATTCAAGCGTATTTTCTGCTCCCGGGCGTTCCTCGTAATCACTCTGGCAGGACCGTAAGTGACTTCGCGCCGCTCTTTTCGATAATTGACGTTGTAGCTGGTTGATTTACCACATCTGCAACGGTGAATCCTACGCCGGGAACCTTGGGCCACCTCGAGGTAAGCCGACCTGCTGCATCTGGGACAGGTGGCTCTGATCATCCCTCCGGCCACATCGATATTCCTTATGAATTGTCCCATATGTTCCCTCCCTGGCGTAAGGGTTTGTGGCAGGCTTTGAATAACTCATTGGTGAAGTAATAATAATCATATTTGCTGTACTTTGTATAGCAATATTAGGATCAGCTCTACAGGGTAAAATAGTTCAGGAGATTTAGGGGAATAAAAGTCCTTTTTCTTTGATGAGAGCCATTTGCAAAACAATCTTTTCGCCCAAACTCTGCGTTATGCTCAAAATTTTATCCTCG
>NODE-75-length-33647-cov-6.13673_pt1 | contig 33647 bp, 28 predicted proteins | sample MGYA00139097_ERZ477577 | MGnify/ENA metagenome assembly ERZ477577
CCCGCCACTCACCGACGGTCCACTGTTTGTCTTCCTCGTGCCCTTTACAATAATCTTCTTTGACCAGGAAGAAGAATTTTTCTTCTGCAGATGTGACCTCATCGCCAGCAGCATCCCTGCTGCCGCCTTCGTGAAAATCAGCCATCCCTACCGGATAATAACGACAGGCCGTTGGCCGATCCGTATATACCGTGCAGCCGTCCGGGGTCACAAAGGGGCATTTGTCATCCTCTTCCCTCATTTTTATCATCACACCCGGCATATCAGTTTTCTCAAGATATGTGGGCAGCGTATACAGATGTAAAAATTCATGGGCAGGTATCTGAAGTCGTTTGGTCAACATCAGAATGTCATAGGGGGTGAGAATAATCTTAATACTCCCGCAGCAAGCAGTAAAACAGCTGACACCCGGGTGGCAGCGAAACTGAATGTTGCTATCCTTGGTCAGCTTGACCGGCTGGATGTTTGATGGGTTCTTATCCTTGCCAAATAACGTTTTTACTTTGGCATTCATGTCCTGTTCACTCATTTTGCTACCTCAAATAAAATTATAAAATGACCACAATGTGGCATACTTTTCTCTATTCGCAAGACCTCGTATATTAAACGGTAGCGATCATCATGTCAAACGAGATTTACTACTTGAATTTTCGTTCTTTTCTATGCCATTATAATTCAAGGAATAACAGGTAAGTAAGATTAAAGTTATCCCGTCGCCTGCATATATGTTGCAGTTTCTCGTAAATGGTCGTATAAGTTCCACTCCATAAAGAGAGGAATCGTTCATCTGCTGTCAGCCAGCCGAAATCGAGTTCTATTGCAAGACAAGGTTCTATATGAAATTATTTGTTCGTCCTGTTGACTTAACCACTGTCAATACCATTGTTTACCATCTTCCTGATGGACCGAGTCTGTCACTCAATGTTGATGGAATCGAGGAATTTATCGACCTCGACCTGGAGCAGGGCCACTATTGCGATACTTCAGATATCGACGGCACGCTGCATTTCTTCCCAAAAGGAAATGCCTGAGACGTATCGCCACAGGTATTCCCTAGCGCCCCAGCCGGGCCCCCTTCTCTCCTCGTTTGTCCCTTTTTCTCAGGTTTCCACATGGATATAGATATCTATTCCGATGGCCATGTCCATACTCATCTCTGTATGCATGCCGGGGGCACAATGGAGGAGTATGTTCAAGCTGCTATCGGCAAAGGGCTCCGTCATATGGTTTTCCTGGAACATCTGGAAGAAGGAATTGATTATCCCGAGAGAACATGGCTTAGAGAAGAGGATTTCGATCACTACTTTGAAGAGGGCAATCGCCTCAAACAGGTATATGGTGATTTTATAGAGATTGGGCTTGGCGTTGAAGTAGGTTACAACCCGCACTGGACTGAGAAAATCCTGCGCCGCCTATCGATAAGAAAATGGGATCGCATTGGTCTCTCATATCATTTTTACAAATTACCAGGAACTGGTTGCCATTTAAATTTTCTCAGTCGAAAACAGAAAAACATTAACGCCTTTATCGATCATGGTGCATCGGCACTGCTCAGCCATTATTTTTCAACCCTGATTGAAGCGGTACAGATAATTCCTGCCGATGTCGTCTGCCACCTTGATGCGGGCTTGCGACACGTTCCTGACCTGAGCTTGAACGATGAGCACCATGATCTGATTGATACACTTCTCCATCAGATTAAAGCATCTGGTATGGCACTGGAATTGAACACCTCAGGGTATAAAACCCGAAACATCCCGTTCCCATCTTTTGATCTGATCGAAAAAGCTCACAATCTCGAAATCCCGATGATCGCAGGCTCAGATGCCCATGCACCGTCTCAGGTCGCTCGCTATTTTAGGCGATTATCTGATGATCTCAGTAAAATGCCCAGGCAAAAATAATAATAGATAAACAGTTTACCGCTGCTATTGAGGGAGCCAGTCCACACTCATTCTGCGGACAACATTGATACCGCCGCCAAGTACCAGACTGTTTCTATACCCCTGATGATCAAGAAAGCGTTGTATCTCGTATGAACGGGATCCGGCATTGCAGATGATGATCATCGTCTTGTCTTTCGGGAGTTCATGAAAACGATCCCGAACCTCATCGTACGGCAGCGATAGCCATCTGTCGGAGCCAAATTTTTCCACAAATGGTGTTGCCTGTTGCTGATGCCGCACATCGAGCATGACCCAGTCCGGTTTTGCCTCCATGTCTGCCATGAACTGGAAATACTCTCTCATATCAATCTTGCGCAACCGATTGTCGCATAAGTTTTCAGCCACATATGCCGCTGCGTTCACGGAATCAATTGCTGCTGAGAATGGCGGCGCGTAAGCCAGCTCAATATTATTGAAATCCTCAATTACGGCGCCGGCAGCAAGCAGTGGGGCCGCGCCGTTAATCCTGGCAAGTATTCCATCACCCATCGGGCCCACTCCCTGGAAACCGAGAACTTTTCTTGTTCTTCGATCAAATATCAATAGAAAACATGCGATTGCCTGGGTTGGAAAAAAGTGTGCTCGATCAATGGGTGAGGTCAGGGAGATATCGGCGTCATATCCTGCCTGCCGAGCTGCTGACAATGTTAAACCGGCAGAGCCGATACTCATGTCAAATGCCTTCATGATGAAACTGCCGACTCCGCCAGTAAACGTTGACGGGATGCCACAAATGTTGTCTCCCGCTACACGGCCCTCTTTATTGGCAAGCGAGCCAAGTGGGGCAAAAAATTTTCTCCCCGAGACCTGGTGAGTGATCTCAACACAGTCCCCGGCGGCATAAATGTTACGATCCGATGTCTGCATATGATCGTTGACAGAAATGGCACCCAGCTCCGAAACATGCAGGCCTGCATCAGATGCCAGTTTGGACCTCGGTCTCACCCCAACAGCCATTATTACCAGATCTGCATCTATGGTGCGTTTATTTGTGCGAACCCCAGAAGCATTACCATCATCTCCTGCGATAATCTCAACAGCGCCCTCCCCAAGAAAAACCTCAACTCCGTTTTCCTGCAGATGCATGGACAAGATATCGGAAAATTCCCAGTCTACCAGGCTTGGTAATAGTTGATCTTTAAACTCAACCAGGGTTGTCTCTACTCCCCATAGATCTTTGAGGGCTTCTGCCATCTCAATGCCAATAGCGCCGCCGCCAATCACGACTGCTTTGCCGACAAGCCCTTTGGCGATCATCTCCTTGATGGCAATCGCTTTGTGAAGATCACTGATAGTGAATACGTTGGCCAGGTCTGCTCCCGGAATAGGCAGGACAATCGGCTCACTTCCTGTGGCCAGCAGCAAGGAGTCATAGGGCAGTAACTGCTGCGTGCCTGTATCTACATGCTCGACCAATACTGTTTTTTCAGCCCGGTTAATTGACAGGGCCCTCGTTGATGTCAGGGTCTTGACACCTTTTGCTTTTTCAAAAAAATATTCATCCCGAAGCATGTGAAAGCTGGTTGATCGCAGCTCCTTCTCATCTGGAACATCACCCGATACATAATAGGGAATCCCGCAGCCACCATAAGAGATCAGACTATCCTGATCCACCAGCGTCACCTCAGCATCCGGATTAAGACGTTTTACCCTAACGGCAGCCTTCGGGCCCGCCGCAACTGCACCGATGACAACTACTTTTTCACCCATGACCTGTACCTTCGAACCAAAATGTTTATAATTTCTGGCATATGAACACTATGAAGAAAATTTTTCAAGATGATTTTACGGAAAAAAGAAACATGATTGTTCGGTAAAAAGCAGCAGGCTCAAAGAAGTGCATCAAGATTAAAAATCTTCAATCTTCAAAATACAATTTGTCAAGACGAAGGCGGTGCCTGTCATCAAACAGGTGACGCTCAATCAACCTGATTGAACAGATAATCCCAAAGCCGCTTCCTGCCGTTATAAGGAACATGATCAATAGTTGATACTTGACGGCCTCCACCGGAGGTGTGCCACCCAAAATCTGACCGGTCATCATTCCAGGAAGAGACACCAGGCCTGCTGCCGCCATCGCATTAATCATCGGAATCATGCCGGTCCGCATGCAGTCACGTCGTAGATCCGAAACTGCTTCTCGCCAGGTTTCGCCAAGCATCAGGCGCTGCTCGATAATCTCTCGCTGTTCATAGAAAAGACTTGTCATCCGATCAGAGGCCAAGGCAACCCCGGTCATCGTATTCCCGAGCAGCATCCCGAGAAACGGTATCGCATACCGCGGCTCATACCAGGGGTCCTGCTGGAGTATAACGAGCAATGCAAGCAGGGTGATGGAGAATGAGGAGATAAACATTGCACCCACGCCCACCCCGAATCCAAATACTCCCCTGATCTTCCGCTTCAGTCGAGCCCGAACCTCTCTTCCGGCAGCAATCAGCATTATCAGGGAAATTAAGGAGATCAGCAAAAACGATCGACTGGCAAACAGTGACTGGAGAACCACACCAATAAGCAGAAGCTGTACCGTCATGCGAGCAGCTGAGAAAACCATTTGCCTCGCAAGTCCTAATTCCATTCTGAAACTGAGAAATGCCAGTAGTAATACCAGTCCGGAGGCAATCGAGAGGTCGTATACACTCAGCGCTGTAACCTGCATAACCTAGGCTTTATCCTCCTCGAACAGCTGCTGTTCTTCAAGGCGGTCCCGATATATGATAACCAGGCGATCACATATTCGATCGATCTGCTCCTGGTCATGGCTTACCCACAAAACAGGAGAACCGTAACGTCTTTGGAAATTCTTGACGGCGGTTTCGAGTAAATCACAATTTTCTTTGTCAAGGCTGGAACCCAGCTCATCAAGGAGTAGTACACTCGGCTTACGGATAAGGACACGTGCGACTGACAGTCTCTGTTTTTCACCAGTGGACAGCCGACGTACCTGCCAGTTCAAAACATCGTCTTCAAACCCGAGGGACTCAAGCAACATAACCAGCTCATCTGAACTGCAGGCAGAAGTCATATGACTCTTGACGTCATGATACCACCAGCGAGACTCTGCCGGAATAAGAGCGACCCGGCTGCGCCAGACAGGAGCGGAAACGTCTGAACAATTCTGACCGTCAAGGGTGATCTGACCACGATGGCTGTCAAGATCTGCCAGAGCTCGCAGAAAAAGTGTCTTGCCGATACCTGAAATGCCGCTCATTCCAACAATTTCTGGCCCTGAACAGCTCAGCGTGTATGGCCCATTGTCACCAAAAATAAGCTCTGAAACAGAAAAGTGGGATTTCTGGTCAGGGAAGGACAATATTGAATGTGGTTCCGTCATTGATTTTACTGTTTACAAAAATTTGCCCTTTATGGCTTGCGATGCTGTTTCGGACAATCGCCAACCCCAGTCCGGTACCCTTACTCTTGTCAGTAAAAAATGGCTGGAAAATCTGCTCCATTTTCTCAGGTGTCATACCGGAACCTGTGTCGGACAGTCCAATCCTGGCCTTGCCATCCGGCAATTTTTCAGTGACTATCGTCAGTTTACCACCGTTTTTCATGGCCTGGATACCGTTGAGCAATATATTGAGAAATGCCCGATAAAGCATATCCTCATCACCCTGCTTCACCAGTTTCTCACTGTTAAAAACCGTGTCTATACTGACCTGCCGCTCCTCTGCCATCGGGCTGATAAAACGAACGACTCTATCGAGAATCACATGAATATCTATTTCTTTGAGAATTGGCTGCTGGGGTCTTGCAAAATCGAGAAATTCAGTAACGATTGTATTGAGGCGGCTTGTCTCGTCAATGATAATCTGGGCAAGATTTTCATTGCCCGGAGCCACCTTGAGAATACGCTTTTTCAAAATTTCAGCAGTACTGCGAACAATTCCCAGTGGACTCTTTATCTCATGAGATACGGTAGCGACCATCGTTCCAAGATGAGCCAACCGCTCTGTTTTATTGAGTTGATCCTCCAGTTTAAATCGCTCCATGGTACGTCTTTCGATAATTTTACCGGCACGGGAAACAATCGTTCGTAACACCAGGAAGAGTATCGTCATGACCACACTTGAAACGAGTATAATACGGCTTTGCAACCTCAGTATTGCCGTATAGTCTCTGGAAAGGTCTTTCGTGATCTCAATCACCCCCATTACGACTTCGCCAGCATCGCCACTCTCTTTTACCTGTCGGAAAGGGATAAATGTTTTTAGCTGACAGCTGACCCTGGCGTCTGATAACAGGCTCAGTACCGACCCGCTGTAAATAATTCTCGAATTTGCAATACCGTTCAGGGCTTTTTCATACTCGATGCCACCCTTATCCCTCAGTCCAACCTGTTCTGCAACGGTCGAATAGGAGATAATATTCTCACTTGAATCGTAAATGGTTACCGAATCAATGGCCAATCCCTGGACAAGTCCGGTTACAATACGATCGAGATAGGCAAACTGCTCTGGATTGCTCAACGCAATCCGGCCATAACGAACAACAGCGGGAAGCACAAATCGTCTGAATACCTGCTGATTTAAATTTTCAGCGAGCAGCAGCGAGTAATCCTCACTCTGTTTCAACATGACGTCTCGAGCATGATTAGAGATAATCCAGGAAAGAAACAACGTAAAAATAAGGAAAACACCGAGGGCTGAAAATGAGAAATATTTTACCAGGGTGAAGGGTTGCAGACCGGCATTTATTTTCTGCTGACGACTGTCATCGTCGTCTATAATCCTGGAATTTTCCTCAGTCATTGCATACCCCGCAACGCCGGCAAAGACCGGTGTCACATGCCGTGGTCTCTTGGGATTTAAATGCTTTGCGATACTCCATCCAGAGATAGGAATCATTAATGGAGTGATCAATTATGCGCCAGGGTAAATATGAATTTTCACTATACTGCCTCGTCGCAAATTGCTCTGCACGTAACCCCTGCTGTTTCATTGCCCGTTTCCAGGATATACCCGAAGCAGCCATATCTATCAAGAGCGGACCAATTCGTCTATCCCCGCGGGCAAGAACCGACTGGAACAAGACATGTTCGGGATTATCAAACGTCATACGGACATTGGGAAGAGCCGACAGCTCTTTTTTGAGGAATGCGATTTTACTTTTTAAATCCTTAACGACGATATTGCTGGGAATACTGGCCTGGTCGGGCAGTCGTTCGCTCACACCAAATGGATGATATTGAAAAGGAGTCCAGGGTTTTGGTGCAAAACTGTTCACCGATATAAGTATATCCGTAAGCCGGCCTCTTTTCTGGCCAAATGGTTTTATTGCCAGGAGAATCTTTCGAACGAGTTGAATAAATTCTTCAAGATCTCGCTCTGTTTCAGTTGGCAAACCAATCATCAGATAGAGCTTCAATTTGTATAGCCCGGCTTCCACCAATCGTGTTGCCGCATTGAGCAGATCACTCTCACTGAGCCCCTTATTGATGACTCTTCTTAACCGTTCGGAGCCGCCATCCGGGGCGATTGCGACACTTTTTAGTTCACTGTGTGACAACAGTGACAGCAATTTATCAGAGATTCGATCAGCCCGAAGGGAAGAAAAGGACAGTGAACACCCCTGTGTGCTTATATATTCGGCAATGGATTCGATTGATTCTTCGGAAGTCATCTCCATTCCGAGCAATCCAACCCGGTCTATCCCGTCCGGGCACTGCTGCAGACTTGCGAGAACCGCATCCTTGTCCCATAAGCGTGCCGGCCGGTAAATAAAACCTGCCGTACAGAAACGACAGCCACGTGAACATCCCCGACCAAGTTCTGTTAAATAAAGATCGGCAAATTCTGTCTCCGAAGTGAGCAGTTCCGAATGGGCCGCCCGGTCTTTTGTTTCAAGGATTACTTTTTTTATACGCTGGGGAAAATCGGGTTCAATTTTATAACCGTGGAAATGATTGTTTTGATCATACTCCGGCTGATAGAAGCGAGGTGCGTAATATCCACTTTTCTCCCGGTTCAGTTTTAGCAACAGATCATGACGGCTCAACAGGTTTTGTTCTTTGCAAAGCACGTCAATCAATATGGGTAAGAGGGGTTCCGCTTCCCCCACGACAAAAAGGTCGACCATTGCAGCGAGTGGTTCTGGATTCATAAATGCCGCAACTCCTCCGCAAACCACCAGCGGTGATACCCCGGAGATAGTATCAGATCGACACTCGGCAAGTGGCTCAATACCTGCCATCAAAAGGAGTTTGGCAACATTGACGTAATCATGTTCAAAGCTGACAGAACAAAAAAGAACGGGAAAATCAGTAAGTGGTCTCGAAGACTCAATGGATCGGAGACCAGGTTCATTCTGGTCTGGCAGGAACACCCGCTCACAGACCATACGATCATCCTCATTGAGCAAATGATAAACGATCTGAAAGCCAAGATTGGACATGCCAACCCGATAGCTGTTAGGGTAGAGTAAAGCAACCGGTAGACGCCCGGTCCATTTTTTCAGATAGGATCCCTTTTCCTGGTTGAGGCGAGTCTTTCTCGAATGATGACCCTGGCCAGAAATAGTGCTGTGCCGATGTCTGCTTTTCTTTTTGCGGTCCAAAAAGTCAGGTCAAAGTGGCTAGTTTGCCTTTTTCCTCAGATAAGTTGGTGTTTCGAGATAATCCTCATTCCAGCCACTATCACGACGTTCGCTATCTTTATCAAAACCACGGCGGGCAGGACCAAGGTTGTCAAGTGCATCAAAATTGGACCCAGGCAGATGAGCGACTCGTTTCTGCCGGTTTGCCGGAGCTGGCTTAACTGCATTCTGGCTTTGAATATCGATTTCCGAATCCGGTTTCGGCTGCCTCAACGATAGATCACCCACCTGGGCGATCGTTTCCTGCCTGGATGAAACATCGCCCACACCAGTGGCTATCACCGTAACATGCAGTTCATCCCCCAGGCTGTCATCATAAAGAGCGCCTATAACCACCTTTGCATCATCATCTACCTTATCCTGAATGAGAGCGGAAGCTTCCATAAACTCTGCCATGGTAAAGCTCTCCTCGGTTGCAGAGATGTTGATCAGCAAGCCCCGAGCTCCGTCAATACCAACGTCTTCAAGCAACTGGTTGTCTATTGCCCGTCTGGCTGCTTCGGTTGCCCTATTTTCTCCTGCAGCTACTCCTGAGCCCATAATCGCCGGGCCGACCTCTCCCATTACTGTGCGAAGATCAGCAAAATCTGCATTTATTAATCCAGGCACATTGATCAGGTCAGTTATACCTTTCACCGCCTGCAACAGGACTGTATCTGCCAATGAAAGCATATCTGAAAGCTTGGATGTTTTCTGCATCAGGCTTAGCAGCCGATCATTCGGGACAGTGATTATGGTATCGGCATATTGCTGCAACTGCTTCCAGCCAATTTCGGCATTCTTGAGCCGATGTTTCCCCTCAAAGCTGAACGGCTTTGTTACAACAGCGACCGTTAACGCACCGAGTTCCTTGCTTATTTTTGCCACTACCGGGGCAGCACCTGTTCCGGTTCCGCCGCCGAGCCCTGCCGTAACGAAAACCATGTCGCTTCCCCTCAGCGACTCCTTAAGCTCTTCAAGGGATTCATGGGCTGACTGCGCACCAGTCTCGGGGTCTGCGCCGGCGCCAAGCCCCTTGGTAATACTTGGTCCGATTTGTAAACAAATATCCGCTTTTGATTGATCTAGTGCCTGCTTGTCAGTATTTGCAACAATGAATTGAACTCCCTGGAGTCTATTTGCCACCATGGTATTGATTGCGTTACCACCGCCTCCACCAATACCGATAACCTTTACTGCCGCGACCCCTTCTGACTCAGCCATTCTAAAGGGCATTCCGATCTCCTTAAATTTCTTTCAATTCTCTATATTTAAGTGAGGGAAACAAGCAAATCCCTACCTCTAAAACTATAGCATCTCCACCTTTTCTGATAAACAAAAAAGTCGTCTTCTACATCATTTTTTTAAACCACCCTTTCATTTTGTCCACCATTCCAACGTCCATGTGCAAATTATTCTGCTGCTGATCTCTGCCATACATCACCAGCCCGACCCCGGTTGTGCAGCGTGGAGTAAAAATATCTTCAACTCGTCCACCAACTCCTGACGGATAACCAATACGAACCGGTAAATCAAAGATCTGTTCGGCAAGGTCAACGATGTTTGCAAGCAAGGCCGTTCCACCGGTCAGGACAACGCCGGCGTTAATACGGTTTTTCTGTCCGGATGCGACTAATTCCCGGTCAACCATCTCGAGGATCTCAATCATTCTTGCTTCTATGATATCTACCAGAACCTTCTGGGTAACCCGCCTTGGCTCGCGATCGCCGACGGAGGGAACATCCACGACATGGTTTGGCTTTATCACCGAGGATAATGCGCTGCCGTAATCTTCTTTCAAGCGCTCGGCCTCTGCAAGCGGTGTTCTCAGGCCAACAGACAAATCGTTGGTTAAATTATGGCCACCTAAACCGATTTCACTGGTATGACGTATTGTTCCATCACAAAAAACTGCTATATCAGTTGTTCCGCCGCCAATATCGACCAGTGAGACACCGAGGTCCATCTCGTCCTGCCCAAGCACTGACTTGGCCGAGGCAATTGATTCAAGGACAATATCCGCGACTTCAAGGCCGGCTTTATTACAGCAGGTCACGAGATTGTGAACCGCCCCAATGTCTGCGGTTACAATATGAACATTTGTCGCCAGGCGAACCCCTGTCATTCCCAGGGGATTTTGGATACCGGTATGGTCATCTACCATGTATTCCTGGGGCAGAACATGGATAACACGTTGATTTTCGGAGATCTTGACTGTTCTGGCAGCATTAATGACTTCCTGAATATCAGGCTGTTTAATCTCTCGTCCGTTAACTGCCAGGATACCGGGACTATTAAATCCTTTTATATGATTACCCGCTATCCCCACATAAACGGCATCAAGGTCACAACCGGCAATGTCTTCAGCAATTTTGACAGCTTGTCTAATTGAACTGACCGTGCTCTCTATATTTACCACGATCCCCTTACGCATACCAAGTGAAGGTGTTGTGCCGGCACCAATGAGATCTATACCGTCATCAAACACTTCTCCGACCACACAGCAGATCTTTGTTGTTCCAATATCGAGGCCAACAACCAGATCCCCACGCATCCCCTCTCTCGTCCCGTCGTTAGCTTTTATTACACCTTCTTCTACTTTGTAATTCTCTTCCATTACACACTCATCCTGATTCACTGTACCCGACAATTACCTTATCATTGAGATAGTCCATTCTGATATATGTCACCTGAGCTATCTCCATACCCTTCTTCCGTGGTTTATACAAGACTTCAAGCACCTTTCTTAGCCTGACATATTTTTTTCTTACATCACCACTGCCGAAAAAAACTGGAAACGGATACTCGACCATGTGAATGACCAGTCCTTCAACTTGGTCCACATGTATTTCCGAAACCGATTGGGCCGGCAGGTTGGGATTATTGGCCCTGATCAATTTAAGAAAATGCAATGCTTCGTCAAGACGTTCCCTCCTGTCACCCTGGTCTACTATCTGATCAAGCCCGGTTATTACCGGGAAATCAAAGTCCATACCGACGTCCGCCCTGACAAACGGCTCACCTTCCTTATCCATATAATAAAGCTGGGGCAGACCATCAACCGCCATTACAACGAGAGCCTGAGGCTCATACTCCTGTACTTGAATGACAACTTTATCAGGCCATTTTTTGATAACATCTACATTTTTTATCCAGGGAACCTGAGCTTTAATTGCTCCTGCAACGCTCGTAGCGTCAAGAAAAAGCAGGCTTGAATTAATGGTCACGCCTGAATCTCTGCGCACCTTTGTGGTAGCTGTCTGGCGGCACCCCCTGACCTCAATGGTGTTAATGTTAAAATAATCAAGATCTGCCAGAAATAATTTAACCGTCTCCCCGCCGCTGGATTTGATGAACAGGCCGATGGCCAGACTCAAACAGAGAACCAATAGTAAACGTCGACGCCAATGGTTGGTCTTTGGAGGAGGTTGGTATGATTGACGATTTGAGTTTATCTTTCGCGCACGATAGTTATTAAGTTTTCGAAGCAGGCTTCTCTTCTTTTTTCCCTCATTGTTTTCCAACCGGGCAAAGGCATCCCGCCCCGCATCCACACGCCCCTTCTTCCGAGCTGAGAATTTGCCTGTTCCTGCCGGTTTAAACAGACTGCTGATACTTTTTTTGATACGTGTCAGGCTCATCACAAAAAATGTACCTCTGGTTCCAGGGCGATACCGCTGTCCTGTTTTACTTTTTTTTGCACCGTGCGCATCAATTCAATCATATCATCGGCGGTTGCATTTCCTCGATTAACAAAAAAGTTTGCATGTTTTTCAGACACTTCAGCATCACCCACACGCAATCCTTTTAACCTGGAGGCCTCTATTAGCTGACCGGCACTTCTACCGACAGGATTCTTGAAAAAAGACCCGGCATTGGGCATCCCGACTGGTTGTCGCGCCCCTCGCTGCCTGCGATATTCCCTCATTTTTTCCTGAACGGTAACTGTCAGTTCATTTACAAGCCGCAACGAGATACCCGTGACGACAAAATCGGCCAGTGATTCATTTATATCATGCCAGCGCCGATAACTAAATGTCAGATCCTTTCCAGACACTATTTTTATATCATTATCTCCAACCAGGGTCACCTGATACACAAGAGAACCGATTTCACTCCCCCAGGCACCCGCATTCATTGCCAGTGCGCCTCCCAACGTCCCTGGAATACCAGCAGCAAACTCTAGCCCGCTTAATCCCTGCTCAGCAGCCCAGTCACCCAGCCGGGATAAGCCGATGGCAGCCCCGGCTGTGACGAGAACGCTGTCAGTATCGAGGTTTTTTCCTCTGCTGACAGATTTGAAGCCATCACCCAGGACAATGATTATCCCGGTAAAACCGGCGTCGGATACAAGCACATTTGAACCCTTCCCCAGCAGTTTCCAATTAATCTGTTTTTCATTACAGAGCGAAAGAACTGACTGCAGTTCTTCCGTTTCGTTAACGGTAACCAATGCATCAGCAGGACCACCGATTTGAAACGTTGTCCAGGCAGAAAGAGGTGCATCATAGATCACGGGGCTCTTCACGACCTTTCCAAGGGTCGTTTTAACCGGACCGCTCAGTACCATACTCGCTTCTCTCCTGCTGCAATAGTGATAAAAGTTGCTCTCCAACCTTGACGATATTACCTGCACCAAGACTCAATACCAGGTCGCCCGGCTGCAGCATCGGCCTGACCTTTTCAGCAAGCTCCTGCAGCTCAGAAACATAAGCGGTGTGCCGCTGCCCATGCTGTTGAATCTTTTTCATCAACCCTTCACTGCTCACACCATCAATCGGTTCCTCACTTGCCGCATAAATATCTGTCATAACCAGGAGGTCAGCCTGGTGAAAGCAGGTCTGGAACTCTTTAAACAATCCTTTTGTTCTGCTGTACCTGTGAGGCTGAAACATTACAACAAGCCGTTTTTCAGGCCATGCCTGCTTTATTGCCGAAAGGGTTGCACGTATCTCTGTTGGATGATGACCATAATCATCGAAGACCGTTATATCGGCTGCTGTCCCCTTATGCTGCATCCTGCGCTGCACCCCGGCAAATGAACCCAAGGCATCCGCGATTACCTGGAAGGAAATTTCGAGTTCAAGCCCAACACATATTGCTGCAAGACCATTGTAGACATTGTGTATTCCGGGTGGTGCAAGACTTATCTCACCGAGTGTTTCCTCTGCCCGCTTTACGATAAATTTGACCCTGCCCTCGGCAAAAGAGATCTGCTCCGCATAAAGATCAGACTGGGCGGTAAGTCCATAGGTAATTACCCGTCTTTTAATTTCTGGTAGTATATCTGAGACATGCTGGTCATCAAGACAGATGATGGCAGCGCCATAAAAGGGGATTTTTTCTATGAACTGCAGGAACGACGTTTTTATATGATCAATATCCCTATAATAATCCAGATGCTCCAGATCAATGTTCGTTATTACCTCAAGCACTGGCGACAGTTTCAGGAACGAACCATCACTTTCATCGGCTTCTGCCACCAGAAATTCACCTTCTCCGAGTTTGGCATTGCCACCGAGACAGTCAACCTTTCCACCCACCACAATTGTTGGGTCAAGACCCGCCTGAGCCATCATCCAGCTGACCATGGAGGATGTTGATGTTTTACCATGGCTGCCGGCAATGGCTATACCAAACTTTTTAAGCCTCATCAATTCTGCCAGCATCTCTGCCCGCATGATGACTGGAATAAATTGCTCCTGGGCAGCAAGAACCTCTGGATTGTCCGGGGCAATTGCAGACGAGGTGACAACCACGTCTGCTCCCGTCATCCACTGCCGCTGGTGCCCGACATAAACGGTGCAGCCCTGGCGAGCCAGATTCTCTGTAATGCGGGACTGGCCCAAATCTGAGCCCGAGACCCGATATCCCAGGTTTACAAGTAGTTCTGCAATCCCGCTCATACCGATGCCGCCTATGCCGACAAAATGAATATGTTTTGTTTTTCTATACATGCGATCCTATTTTTTTGCCATCTCCAGACAGAGATTAACAATACGGTCTGCAGCATCAGGTATGCCAAGTTTTTTCATGTTTTTAGACATCGTTTCTAATGTTTCAGGCTCAGTGATAAGTAATTTTATTTTTGTTCTCAGCGTATCTGCCGTTAAATCATCTTGAGAAAGTAATAAAGCCCCTCCCTGTTCCACAAATCCCAGCGCATTCTTCTCCTGATGATTATCAGCGGCATGGGGATAGGGAATAAGAATTGCCGGTTTGCCCAGCACTGCCAGCTCAGCAAGCGTTGTCGCACCGGCTCGCGAGACGACAAAATCAGCACTTTTATAAACCGCAGCCATATCGTCAAAGAATGCTGAAACCCGGGCTTTAACATTATTGTCTTCATACGCTTTTTTTACCGTGCCCTCATCCGCTGTGCCTGTCTGGTGAATTATCTCGATTTCTGTCAAGTCCCTGTCACCGGCTGTGAAGACCTCGACGATCATCTCGTTGATGGCACGTGCGCCCTGACTTCCTCCAAGTACAAGCAGTGTCATTTTTTTTTCTGCTGAAGTCGTTCTCTCACGTAACTCAACAATCTGGCTGCGTACCGGGTTTCCAGTTAATACCGTTTTACCGGTCGGAAAATATGATTGACTGGCAGGCAGAGACAAACATATTTTGTCGACGAGCCTCCCGAGTTTCCTGTTTGCCAGTCCCGGTACAGAATTCTGTTCATGGATAATAGTCGGTTTTCGCATCAGCCAGGCGGCCGCGACCACAGGCCCGGTAACATACCCACCGACACCACAAACAACATCTGGCTGGAACCTGAGTATTTGATAGCAGGCTTCACAAAACGTCAACGGCAGGATTGCTATAGCTCTCAGCAACGCTCCAAGCTTCTGCCCCTTAAGACCGAAACTATGTACCGTAGCGACTGAAAATCCGTAGCGCTCCAGGTGCTTTTTATCTAATTTCCGTCTTGTTCCGATAAACAGTACCTGGCTGTCGGGCTCCCTGAAGCAAAGACGCTGAGCTGTCGCCACAGCCGGAAACAGATGCCCCCCAGTTCCTCCGCCCGTCAGCATGAGTCTGATGGGGCGTCCTGGGCTATTTTTTATCACCTGTCCCCCCCTGCCTATGCTCTGCACCCAAGAGCCGATTAACAGCCCGGGTAAAGGTTTCGCCTCGATGTTTATAATTTTCAAACATATCAAAACTGGCACATGCCGGTGAGAGCAGAACACTATCTCCCCGTTCAGCCATTGATGATGCTAAGCGAACAGCCTCATCCAGGCTTGCAGCAAATCTATGAGGAGCGAGATCGCCCAGGTCTTTTGACATGGTCAGAGCAGTCTCACCTATCAGCACCATCTGTTTCACGCTATTCCGAACCGACTCTCTTAATAGCTGATAATTATCACCCTTATCCTTGCCCCCTGCTATCAAGATGACATTTTCCCCTACCTGCTCAAGACCGATATTCACGGCACCGGTATTTGTCGCCTTGGAATCATTGATATAGGTCACCCCATCGATCTCAGCAATTACCTGCAATCGGTGATCTCCCGGTTCGAAGGATCGTAAGGTTTCAAGTGCAGTTCCATAGTCAATACCAAATGGTCTGACTGCAAGCAGCGCAGCACCACTGTTCATTACGCCTGCAATAGTTGCAAGTCTACTCTCTGAAAGATCATATACTGCTGGGCCGTCTGGTGTCGGGATCGTAATTCCCACCCCTTTGATGCAGGCTGCGTACTCAACACTGTTTCCGAAAAACTGAAATGAATCTCTCTTGGATAAATATTTAAATTGCCTGCAGAGCCTGTCATCTCCATTCATGATGGCATGGTCGACACCGTCGCCGTGAAAAATTCTCATCTTCACCCCGGCATAGCGTTCGAGTGTTTTATGCCGGTCGAGGTGATCAGGCGTTATGTTCATTAATACTGCCACATCCGGTGCAAAAGCCCCACACAGTTGAAGTTGGAAACTGGATATCTCCAATACGACGATTTCGTAATCATCTGGGTGTTGAAGATACTCCGTGACCGGCGTACCAATATTTCCGCCAATAAAAACCTTTTTGCCCGCAGCCTTGAGTAACTCGCCGATCAGTTGGGTAACCGTGGTTTTACCATTGGTTCCGGTAATCGCAATTACCGGAGATTTAAATTTACCTGCTGCAAGTGCAAGCTCGCCGAGAACAGGAATTCCAGAAGCCGATATCTCTGCAATTACAGGATGCTCGACGGCAATTCCAGGACTCAGCACAACCATCTCTGCATTGTTCAAAAAATCCACTGTATGACTACCGCCTTCATACGCTGCAGAATATTTTTCAAGCAGTTCCTTTTCGCCACTACTCAACTCGCCAAACGTTCTGCGATCAGAGACGAATATCTTTACTCCCCGCTGGCCAAGGTATTCCAAAACGGCTCGTCCAGCCTTTCCGTATCCGACCAGGGCCACTTTCATACCCTGCCTGATTTTATAAAATCTTTCCATTACCGCAGTTTTAGTGTCGCCAGCGCCAGAAAACCAAGGATTATTGAAACGATCCAGAAGCGAACTACAACTTTCGTTTCATGCCATCCCTTTTTTTCAAAATGATGATGGAAAGGAGCCATCAGGAAAATCCTTTTCCCCTTGGTCATTTTAAAATAACCAACCTGCATTATCACAGACAATGCCTCCATCACAAAAATACCACCAACGATTGCCAGAATAATTTCCTGTTTTATAATGATCGCAACTGCTCCAAGTGCTCCACCAAGAGCAAGAGACCCCACATCTCCCATAAACATCTGGGCCGGATAGGCATTGAACCAGAGAAAGCCTAGACAGGCCCCGACAATTGCCCCGCAAAACACCGCCAACTCGCCACTTCCTGCGACATAGGGGATCTGCAGATAATCTGCCATTACAATGTTTCCAGCCAGATAGGAAAATATCAGGTAGACCGCAGCCGAGACGATAGTCGGCCCTGTTGCCAGACCATCAAGACCATCTGTGAGATTTACCGCATTGGATGCCCCGACAATGACCAGAATGGCAAATATGACATAAAACCAGCCCAAATCCGGTTGAATATTTTTTAAGAACGGGACGCTAAGATGTCCATCGAAGCCGGGATGAAGAATGACAAACAACCCGACAACCGCAGCACCTGAAAACTGTAAGAACAATTTTCCACGAGCACTGAGCCCGTCACTTGATTTTTTACTGATTTTACGATAATCATCCAAGCCGCCGATAAAGCCGAAAAAAGCAATCACGAACAACAGCAGCCAGACGAGGCTGCTGTCGAGACGGGCCCAGCATAATGTTGACAGAGTAACTGATGACAGGATCAGCAATCCGCCCATTGTCGGAACGCCTTGTTTGGTCAGATGGCTCGCCGGCCCATCATCACGTATAACCTGTCCTATCTGCATTTTCTGCATCATTCTGATGAACCAGGGTCCAATCACGATCATAATTAAAAAAGCAGTAATGGCCCCGCATATAGATCGAAACGTTATATAGCGAAAGACATTGAAGCCAATAAAGGTTGTATGAAGTGGATAAAGAAGGTGGTAAAGCATTACTCTCTCAACAGTTAATTAATCAGCATATTTTCACCAGTTGATCAACGATGGTATCCAGGGCCAATCCACGTGATGCTTTAACAAGTATCCAGTCATCCGGATGTAACTGTCCAGTATGCAACAGGCCGGCTACCCAGTCAACAACTCTCTGCTTATCATCAAAAATTACGACCTTGTCCGGCTTCATACCATTCTTAATCGCTTCATTGGCAATATTCTCTGACAACTCACCAAAAACACCGAGAAAATCTATGTCCGAGTTGGCAACGTGACAACCGATATCTGCGTGGAATCGTGCAGCTTCAGCTCCCAGTTCAAGCATGTCACCAAGGATTGCCAACCGGGTGACAGAATGAACTGCCTTAATGGTTTCAAGAGCCGATATCATCGATGCCGGGTTGGCATTATACGTGTCGTTTAGAATGTTCAGCCCCTTCGAACTCCTCATCGATTCCATCCGATTCGCTGTCGATGTAAAACCTTCAAGTCCTTCGATAATCGAATCGAAATCGATCCCTGCCGAATGGGCAATCGCTGCTGCGGCACAGCTGTTTGCACAATTATGAAGTCCCGGTGCCTGAAGCTTAACATTTCCCTGTCTATTGCCGATATGCAGAACAAAAGACATATGTCCCTGGCTGTCCGGCACCATATCTGTTGCCCAGATATCCGGGTTTTGTGCAATCCCCCTGTCTGAGACGCCATAAGTCACCTGCCGGTGATTCGGGTACTTTCTGCTCCAGACAACGATACGATCATCATCGAGATTAACCACGTGCACACTGCCTTCACGGGAGCCCGAAAAAAGCTCCGCCTTGGCCCGGGCCACATTTTCTATGGTGCCGAGGCCTTCAAGATGAGCACCATGGACATTTGTTATGCAGGCAATATCGGGATCAGCAATTTTAGTTAATTTTCCGATCTCACCCGGCTGGTTCATACCCATCTCAAGAATGATACCCCTGTGTCCAACCGAAGCGGGCAGGAGCGATAACGGCAAACCTATGAGATTATTAAAATTACCAGCCGTTTTCAGTACCCGGTTAGATGGTTCATCAGGTCGCTCGGGCCAGTATCTGGTGAAGATCGAAGCCGTCATCTCCTTTACTGTTGTCTTTCCACAGCTACCGGTGATTCCAACTACAACCGGGTTATTGATCAATTTCAGCGCCTGCCTGCGCCACCCGGCAAGCTGGCCAAGAGCCGTCAAGGTGTCAGTAACTTTTACACAGGCAACATCACCCATTGAAATTCCCCTCTGCTCTTCGACAACCAGACATGCTGCGCCACGCTGAATCCCTTTTTCAAGAAAATCATGCCCGTTAAAAGACTCCCCACTTAATGCGACAAAAATATCATCTTCGTCAATGGACCTGCTGTCAGTTGAGACATTGTTAAATCGCTGACCAGCTCCCTGGGCAATGATAATACCATTCGATGCGGCGGCTACAAGCTCAGCGTCCCAGGCCAGAGAACTTTCCTGGGCGCTCAGACAATCATCAAAAAACGATTTACCCGTTTCAGTAATCTGGTATTGTTCATGTCCTTTGCCGGCAATCAGGACAATATCTTCACTCCCTCCATAATGAACTGCAGCTCCGATCGCCTGGGCCCTGTCCCCTATCTCAAGACACCCCCGCTCATCCTCCTTACGGTGCTGGAGCCAGTCCAGCGCTTTGAGATGACTGCGGCCGATCGCCTCACTTTCAATGATATCATTTCGAATCTGGGAAGGATCTTCACTTCTTGGGTTGTCATCAGTTATGATCGCGATATCTGAATAACGCGCAGCAATCTCACCCATCAGGGGGCGCTTCCCCCGATCACGGTCCCCACCACATCCAAAGACGCAGAACAGAGCCCTGTGAGGCAACGCTTTAACTGTAGCGAGTACATTCTCCAGAGCATCTGGGGTATGGGCATAATCAACCAGCACGACCGGCCGCTGTTTCCTTTTAACAGGCAGAGAGACACGCTGCATCCTCCCAGGTGCGCCAAATGCCTGCGCCAGGTATTTGCAGATAGTATCCGTTTGAAGCCCAAGCTCTGTGAGGGCAGCAATACTGACAAGCAGATTTTCAATGTTGAACTGGCCGATCAGCGGTGATTTAACCTGGTGTATGACACCATTGGGATCAGTGCATTGAAATGATGTCCCCGACCGTTCTATCCGTGAACTGCCCAGCTTAAAATGAACGTCATCGGTCCGCCCGCACCGAATTGCGGTAAGTGGAATTTCATCACATAGATTGAGAAGTTTATCAGTCCAAATCTTTTTTTGTCTGTTTCGGGTGTCGGGCTCATAGACTACAACGCTTGATCCCGGCAACATTTTCTTCTTGAACATTAAACTTTTTGCAGAGAAATAGTCGATCATACTGTGGTGATAATCAAGATGGTCCTGGCTGAGATTTGTAAAAAGTGCCAGTGCGAAGGTTAGAGGGCCCACTCTTTTCTGTTCAAGCGCATGGGAAGAAACCTCCATCAACACATGGGTAACGCCAGCATCATACATCTCTTTCAGGAGGGCATAGAGGGCAACGGGATCAGGGGTCGTAAAACTCGCCGGATAGCTCACAAGAACACCATCTCTATCATGATAACGGTAATTTACTGTTCCGATGACACCGACTCGTATTGCCGATTCAGCGAGGACATGCTCCATCAGATAGGATATTGTCGTTTTACCATTGGTACCGGTAATACCAATCATCACCATCTCATCTGCAGGATTGTCATAAAAACGGGAGGCGACTACCCCCAGGACCTCTTTTGTATCATCAACACCTATGACAGCAACATCTTTAAACGCTTCACCAGAACTGCTCCATCCAGTCCCGCTGTTAACCAGAACAGCACTGGCCCCGGCACTCAGCGCATTGTTGATAAATTCATGCCCATCAGTCGAATCGCCCTGTATGGCGACAAACAAAGAACCCGGTCTCACTTCTCTTGAGTCAGCAGAGACTGAAGAAATCAATATCGATTCTGTCTTTCCAGAGCAGAGGCTACCGTTCACACCTTCCATCAGCTCTTCGAGCAGAACACCGGTACGTACACTATTATTCATCTCTTTCCAGTTTTAATGACTGTTACATTCATTTGCCACTCGAGCTTCCGCTCCTGCCCCCGCCATCAACCTCATCCCTCTCAAGATTCAAAACGACGCGAGCTCCAGGCACGAGAGCAGAACCAGCCGGGGGATCATGGCTCACCACCCGACCGGTTCCATTAACTTTTACTTCAACACCACTGTTTTGTAGAAAGCGGAGGCTTTTTCGCAGGCTCATCCCCACAAGATCTGGCATCTTGGTAACTAATGCATCAGATTTATCGTCAGGTTGAGCAGACATCTTGGCCGACTGATCGGCCTGTGTGTCTGGGAGACTGAAGTTTTTCTCCTCCTGCACTTTGGGTTTCATCATGTCGGCAAGATTCTTCATCACCTTTTGACGTGCGGCAACAGGAACGATCAGTTGAGAAATTCCACTCATCGACTGATCGTCATAACGTTCCGGAACATCATATCCTGGGCCACTCTTGACCACCATAAGAATCAACTCTGGATTCCGCATGGGAATCAGTGCGAACGAGAGATAGTGGCGTTTAAAAGTCAGCAGACCATTTTGATGCGTGTAAGAGCTGCTCGTCCCGCCAATGACCGCCGATCCTAACAGGTCACTTTTGCCAAGAACCGTTAAAAGTCGCTCTATTTCTGCTGCCCCACCACTATGAAACTGGATTTCTTCCTGCTCCGGGTTCAGATCTTCAAGCAGGTATTCACTCTGGTTGCGCCTGACCACATAGCGATCAGCCACGTGCAAGACTGTTTTTTCTCCGCCGTTTACGCTCCGTGCTAGTGCGGTCAGCATCTGTAACGGCGTGAGCATTGCTGGAACCGTTTCAAAATCTCTGTGCCCCGTACCTGTCTTGTCAAATGCGACGCTATCTGAATTGTCGACAGCAGTGCTGATAAAATCGTACGCTTCTGATCTTGCCACCCCTAATTTTTCCCAGAGCTGCAGCTGCACCCCTAGTTTACGTTTTTCCGAAATTATACTCCATGGAAGCAATGCTCCACTGCTCTGGCTCTCCAGCAACGAGACATCTCGCAGAAACAATTTAAATGATGCAGGAACAGCAACCCGCTGATTAAAAGCATCAGTAAAAACGGATTCTGGATAGGTATGAAATCGATTCGGATCAAATGAGGGCGTTTGTGCGTATCCAACTATCGCTCCGGTGGTTGCTTCCATCGCAAGTGCACCCATATTAATCCCTGCTTGAGCTGCTGAATGTTCATCAACGTATTGATCCAGTATCTGCTGAATCTTTAAATCCAATGTCAGAATGAGGTGCCTTCCGTCAGCTCCGGGGATACTATCTCCGACTTTTCTCAGGTCTTCAACCTTGCCAGGATGTATTCGATGTTCAGTCTGAAGTTGATTAAGATAAAATTCCACCCCGGCCAGGCCGGTATCATTTTCAACAAATCCCAGCAGGTGTGCTGCTGATTCTTTCTGGGGGTGGTAACGGACATGTTCTTTATGGAGGAAGATGCCGGGTAGCTCCAGTTGCCGAATCTCATCTTCCTGCTTCTGGTTAATATCTCTTGCCAGCCATAGCCGCAGGCCACTTCCGCTGAGGCGACGCTGTATGGTATCCTCATCCTCTTCGAGTATTTGCGCCAGAGTGGTTACAATACTGTCAAGTGATTCAATTTCACGAATATTTGCGTAGACCGAAACCCGTTCATAGGAAACGGCTAACTCTTTATAATTTCGGTCATAGATAGTGCCGCGTATGAGATCTCTGTTGACGGGCGCACGCCATTGCTTAACAACCCAGGATCCGACAAGCTTATCGAACAGATCAGGATGATGGGAAACTGAATACCAGACAGTTCCGCCAATGACGGCGAGGGCAAGGGGGATACCTACCAAAAGCCACCGTCTTTTTTCTCCCCGGGTTCGTAGACGGGACCGCTGGGCCATGTTAACTGCTTACCTGATCTTATAAACCTGTCCCTTTTCAGGGACATAGAGAGCTAATGCCTGTTGCGCCTGTGAATGAATGTTCTTTGCCGACATCAGCCGGGCACGTTCTGCAAGCAACCTGATCTGTTCATTCCTGATGTTATGAAGATTCGCCTCCGTCGCCTGAATCGTCAGTTGAGCCTGACTGCTGAAACTGCCCATCCAGAGCACTGAGGCGCAGACAACGACCAATGCTATGCAGGACACCTTGGCAACGGCTAACCAAAGCATTTTCCCGCCTGGAAGATCGGAGACCCTCCGGCGGCGCAGCTGCTGCCTTACTTCAAATCCTGCTGTCTGTTGTGCTGTGAAGTGTATGTGATTTTGAAAATTCATAAATCCCCCTTCGCTCTATGCAAGGCGTTCGGCCACACGTAATCGAGCACTCCGTGACCGCCGGTTCGCATTTATTTCATGATCTGATGGAACAATTGGCTTTTTGGTAATCACTGCAAATCTGTCATTGGCAGCAAATTTCTTTTTAACAATCCTGTCTTCCAGAGAATGAAAAGAGATGACACAGAATCTGCCTCCAGCCACCAGATGATCAGCTGCCTTATCCAGGATCACGGCAAGATTCGACAATTCTTCGTTTACTGCAATTCGCAAAGCTTGAAAAACCCTGGTCGCCACATGTATTTTGGGTGGATGATATTTTCGAGGAATCGCTCTGCTGATAAGTTCCGCGAGCTGCCCGGATGTTTTGATGCCATCCTGTTTCCGCACCTCTATTAATCGTGCAGCAATTCGTCGAGACTGCTTTTCCTCGCCGTAATAATAGAAGATATCGGCAAGCTCTTTTTCAGATGCAGTAGCGAGAATCATCTCAGCCGTTTTTTCCCGTCTCTGGTCCATCCTCATATCCAGGGGTTCATCTTTCTGGAAACTGAAACCACGTTCACCAATATCGAGTTGCAGAGAGGAGAGTCCTACATCGATTAAAATCCCGTCTACCTGGAGACAACCGGCCTCTTCCAACCCGACTTCAATCTCTGCGAAATTCCGACGAATAACCGTCAATCGACCTTCATATTCACCGATATTTTTCCGACTCTCTTTTATTGCCTGCTCATCCCATTCAAATGCGACAACCCGTCCTGCAGGAGCAGATTTCTTCAGGATTTCACGGGTGTGGCCTCCAAGTCCGAGGGTACCATCCATGTAAACACCCCCCGGAACAACCCGGAGCATCGAAAGAGTCTCCTCAAAAAGAACCGGTCGATGGATATCCCAGAACGATGAAGCCACCGTTAGAAAATTCCGAGTTTGGCGAGACTTTCGCCATATTGAGCAAGATTCTCCCGTGTCTTTCTGAACTCGATCAGCCACGCCTTTTGATCCCAGACTTCAACAAATTCCAGCATGCCGTTCAGGACAACATCCCTGGCAATACTGACTTCTGAACGAAGTGAAACCGGAATCAATAAACGCCCCTGCTTGTCAAGACTGCACTCGGTAACTCCTGAGACAACATGCCGGATAAAACTTGAAAGGTTCGGTTCCTCACGACCTTTTGAGAGCAGCTTGTCTTCAAAAATCTGCCACTCTGATGCGGGAAAAACGCGCAGATGCTCACCCCATGACGTGACCATGAGTGTCTCCGATCCATAATCCTGCAGGACATCCTTGAATCTACTGGGAAAATTCAATCTTCCCTTTGGATCAAGTGTGTGCTCTGACCTGCCGCGAAATCTGCTTTTTATCGCATCCTGTTTAGCCATAACCGCAAATGATTTCTTCAAGAATTATCCGCTTTACATCCACTTTACTCCACCTTAGTTCTTTTTATACTAATGACGAACACAAAGTCAAGAAAAAAACACGGAATTTCAACATAATAGAACGGAGCTTCCCTCCGCCAAAAAACACAACATCTTGTGCTATTAGCAACACACACCACAATATTTTGTACAAAATCAATGATTGAGTAAAATTCCCCATTTTTCTCAAAAAAAACAATAAATACATATAACATATTGATATTGATTATCTTTTATATAAGGAGAAATAATTTTAGAAAATACAAGGTGGTTTATTGTGGATACAACAAACCAAGATGGTGATGAGCGTCGATATATCGGTTAATTACTACCAGGGCAAACCAAGGCAAAAAGATAAGAGCAAAGAGAACAAAAAATATGTCAGGCTTTTTACCCGGCAGAAAAAGTGACAATCCAGGCAATGTTATGAGGGCCTACAGGGAGGGACTGGTTGATCCTTGAGATATTAACTCTGATCAAAAAGTGTCGGTTGAGTCATTTTTGAGATACTCATCTTACGGCCAAAATGCTCAAAGGCATTGGCTGTAGCGACACGACCGCGCGGTGTGCGGGTCAGAAAACCAGACTGAATCAGAAACGGTTCGTAGACATCTTCAAGTGTGTTCTTTTCCTCACAAACCACTGTTGCCAGCGTTTCCAGCCCGATGGGCCCACCTTGAAACTTGTCAATAATGGTCAGCATAATGCGCCGGTCCATCTCATCGAGCCCAAACCTGTCAACGTTAAGCAGGTTTAAGGCATCATCGGCTACCCGTTTATTTACAATTTCATGATCACCGACTTCGGCAAAATCACGTACACGCCTCAGCAGTCTGTTGGCAATGCGAGGGGTCCCCCTGGATCGCCTCCCCAGTTCCAGTGCTCCGCTCTGATCAATGCTCATTCCGAGGATTTTAGCCGATCGCTGTACAATGGTAACCAGCTCTTCAGGTGAATAAAATTCCAGTCGAAGAACCACACCAAAACGATCACGGAGGGGAGGTGTCAGCAAACCGGTTCTCGTTGTGGCACCAACCAGAGTGAAGCGGGGCAGATCCATTTTCACGGATCTGGCGCCGGGCCCCTGACCAATAATGAGATCCAGCTGAAAGTCTTCCATCGCTGGATAGAGAATTTCCTCCACTGCATGGTTCAGGCGATGAATTTCATCAATAAACAGGACGTCGCCTTCCTGGAGGCTGGTAAGAATCGCCGCCAGGTCGCCCTGCCGTTCAATAACCGGGCCGGAAGTTACTTTGATGCCAGAACCCATTTCATTGGCAATTATGTAGGACAGTGTTGTCTTGCCAAGACCAGGGAAACCATGAAACAATACATGATCAAGGGGTTCGCCCCGCTTGAGTGCCGCCCGGATAAAAACATCGAGGTTTTTTCGCACCTGTTCCTGACCGATATAATTAGCCAGCCTTTTCGGTCTCAACGAGTTATCATTAACAGGGTCTCGTCCGATGGGAGTGGGATCAGTTATTCTTTTGTCATCAAACACTTCTTCTTCGAAATTCATGCCAGCGCCCTCAGACACTCTCTAAGTAATGCTTCTACAGAGAGGTCGTAAAAAGTCTCATCGCCCAGCTGTTTTTTGACGGCTGACAGAGCCTGCCTGCTGACCGGGTCAGGATAGCCAAGATTTGATAGGGCGGATAGCGCGTCAAGTACAGATGACGATGACCCGGGTATTGGCGTTCCGGTATCAGCCTGACCTCGGTTCAACCCGCCCGCCAGGTGCCCCACCTTGTCTTTCAGGTCGACACAGATACGTTCAGCTGTTTTTTTGCCGACACCATGGAGACCAGTCAAACGTTTGATATCATTGGCACCGATTGCCTGGCATAAATCAACAACTCGCATCCCGGAAAGAATTGACAGCCCAAGCTTTGGACCCACTCCAGATACCGAGGTCAGTGTCAGGTACATTTCCTTTTCATCCTCTTCCAGAAAACCGTAAAGAACAATAGCATCTTCACGCACATGGGTGTGGATATATAGGAATGTCTCCTCCGCCCTATCAGGAAGGCGAGAGAGTGTCTCTGTCGTCAGGTAAACTTCATAACCAACGCCGGCCACATCAATAATGGCTCGATCCATACCCTTTAAAAGAATTTTACCTGATAACGCTGCTATCATAAATTACACCTTCTTTAGATCCGAAACTGGTTGGCGTGGCAGATCGCCACAGCCAGGGCGTCTGCAGCATCACTACTGGGTGAGCCGCTTAGGCCAAGAAGAATTTTCACCATATGCTGTATCTGTTCTTTTGAAGCCTGTCCATATCCGGCAACGCCCTGCTTAACCAGTTTGGGACTATAATCATAGACAGCAAGGTTATTTTGCATTGCGGCCACGACGGCTGCCCCGCGAGCCTGTCCCAATTTTAGAGCGGACCGGGGGTTGGTCGACAGGAAAACGTCCTCAACTGCTGCAACATCAGGTTGATGCAACTGGATAACCTCATTTATCCCATCAAAAATCTGATTGATTCTGTGGGAGAATGGCAAGCCGGCTGTCGTCTTTATAACACCGCATGAGACAAATTTTATCTGCCCTCTGTCCGAGGCCACCACCCCGTAGCCGGTAACCCGAGAGCCGGGATCAATACCAATAATACGTTCCATACCCGTCAGTCGATTCCGGCGCCTGCCTCCCTGCAATGGGGATCAGGACAGTTTCTCCATCAAATCAGCGTCAATATCAAAATTGGCATGTACATTCTGTACATCATCATGATCCTCGAGATTTTCAAGCAACTTCAATAAAGAATTGGCAATGTTCTCCTCAGTAATCTCAATAGTATTCTGAGGAATCATCGATATGGAAGCTTCGAGAAAACTGACCCCCTGCTCTTCAAGCGAGTCACGGACGTCATTAAATTCGTCAACTCCTATTAAAACCTGGAACTCATTCTCCTCTTCAATAACATCTTCTGCTCCAGCCTCGATGGCTTTTTCCATCAAATCCTCTTCCGAAATTGTCGCCTTATCGACAAGAATCTGACCTTTTTTATCAAACATCCATGCCACACAGCCATTCTCGCCCAGATTACCGTTACTCTTTGAGAAAAAATGTCGAACATCCGCAACGGTTCGGTTCCGGTTATCGGTCATGCACTCCACCAATACAGCAACACCCCCCGGCCCATACCCTTCGTACAAAATTTCTTCATAGGTTTCACCGTCAGCGCCACCCGTTCCCTTGCCTATCGCCCTGGCGATATTATCCTTGGGCATGTTTTCGGTTTTGGCAGCGGCTATGGCGCTTCTCAATCGCGGATTACCTTCCGGATCACCGCCACCCTGGCGGGCTGCAACCGTAATTTCTTTTATCAACTTGGTGAAAATTTTTCCTCTTTTCGCATCATTGGCGCCCTTCTTGCGCTTGATGGTCGACCATTTGGAATGTCCTGACATAAAGGTCCCTATTTCCTGATATTTTAAGTTTGTGCAGAAATTAATCTGCGAACCACATTACGTTTTTTGCTTTAATCGTTTAAAGCCCATACCGAGTACAAATATCTCCCTGCTTTCTTTACGGGAACTCTCGGGCTTTATCACCTTGACCTTGGAAAATCGCTCTTTAAGTCCAGAAACAAATGACGGAAAATCCTCACCCTGAAAGACCTTGCAGAGATAATTACCCTGCTCATGCAGTAAGGTCTCAGCAAGAGAGAGCGTGTGTTCCGCCAATCGCATGGATTTCTGATGGTCTGCCCACCTATTTCCTGTTGTTTTCGGGGCAAGATCTGAAATTATAACTTTGAAAGCTGGACGTATCTTCCGCACCCGGGAAATCAGTTCAGGTTCCGTAATATCCTGACAGAGCCAGTGTATAGCAGCACCATTTGAACGAGGTTCCTTGTCAGCCTCCTGGAGATCAACACCAACGACAATCCCTTTGGGCCCGACAACCTCGGAGGAATAGAGGGACCAGCTGCCAGGGTAACAGCCAAGATCCAGGACACTGTCACCTTTTCTCAACAGCTGATGTTTTCTCTGGATTTCCTCAAGCTTATAGACGGACCGCGCCGGATACTTGTCCTTTTTCGCCTTCCGGTAATAGTAATCCTGTACTTTACGCACTCTTTATTCCATTTAATGTGCTTTATCAAGATGAAACAAACGGTTTCAGCTGGCAGACAACAGCCTGCTCGTTCAACCTTTATCTGCTATAAAACCACGTACCCAATCTAGAGCACCTTCCCGGTCACTCACCGTGCCTTCAATAACAGCGAGGTCCAGAGCCTCGAGAATCTCTTTAAAATCAGGACCGGGGGGAATCCCTAATGTATCAATCAGATCATGGCCGGTCAATAGCTTCGGACCGCTCAGAACCGGAATAACCTTCTCCCTATTCAGCCTCTCAAGAGTATTAAAAAGGTGAGTCAACTCCTCCTCAACGGCATCAACCTTATCGTCTCCCTGCCCGGCCAGACTGTCAGCCATGGCAATCAGAAACAGGCCGATCAGATTCTCCCCAGCCTTGCGACAGATTTTCAACTGAGCACGCTCACTCAAGCTACCCTTTGTCCTGAGCGTATTGCAGAGATGGAAAGGGTGCATGTGCATCGCTATCAATTTGCTCACCCGCTCTCTGCTCGTCCTGCTCCATTTGAGCCGCTCGGCAAATTCTTCGAATTTTCTACGCCCCTCCTCGTCATGCCCGTAAAAAGTGATACGATCATCCTTCTCCGGCAACACATCTCTCGTGGCCGGTTTGCCGACATCATGAAAAAGAGCTGCCCATTTTATGGCGGTCAGTGTCTTGATATCTTCCAGGTAGGTGGCAATCACTTCATGATTCTCGGGAAAAAAATCACCGGGATCTGCAATTATCCGTTCTATGCAATCAAGAGTAAACAAGTTATGCTCAAGCACATCAAGGTGGTGAAATGATGGCTGACTGACACCATTCCCCTCGTTGAGTTCCGGTATTATCCATTCAGTTAAACCAACAGCATTCATTCCCATAAAAGCTGGATAGGCCCGTGGACTCATCATTATCTGATCGAGTTCATAACAAATTCTCTCGGCAGCACTGAGGCCTATAAGGTTGGCCTTGGCAGCAATATCAGCAAGCGTATCCGGCACAACTTCAAACCCAAGCAGCGCCGCAAAACGAAAAGCTCTTAACATACGCAGCGGATCATCTGAGAAGGCTGCGGGACATCCTCTTATTACTTTTTTCTGTATATCCTCAATACCATTCATCGGGTCGATGATTTCTATCTCACGACCATGGTCGACAACATCTTGAAAATCTGCGCTCAGCGCGTTTACAGTAAAATCCCGTTTTGACAGATCTTCCCGTATGGTTGCACTCCCCCTTCTAAAACCTGAGACATCAACCATCAGCCCATCGAACACCAGTCGGCAGGTATCATCATGTCGCGTTCCAAGAGGCACGATGGTTCCTGTACCATAGCTTTTTTTAACCTGTTCAAGAAACGCTTCCGCACCATAACTGATGGTAAAGTCGAGATCATTTGGTGAGTTCCCCAGCAGCCAGTCACGGAGAGCACCGCCTGAGATGTAGAGTACAACTCCCGTACTATCCGCTGTCTGAAGTAAGGTTTCCAGCAGGCGACGAGGATAATCTGCCAATCGAGCCCGTATATTTTTTACCGATACCATCATCTTTTTCTCAATTATGAGTCTTGACTATGTATTCCCTGACCTATATAAAAGCCCTATTGATTGCACGCTAACTGTAACATATCTCGTGCGAACACACACCAATATCCATATGAGAGTGACGCGCCTGTGTGTTTCAACGAATAAGAAAACATCTCGTCCACTGACTATGTCTGACACTCTATCAACACCATTTATATATATGGCACCCCTGCGGGGCATTACAGATGCTCTGTTCCGCCAAATATATTGTAAGCATTTCGAAGGAATCAACGCGGCAGTTGCTCCGTTTATCAACCCACAGCGCAAATCCGGACACATAGACAAACTCCTCGCCGATGTTTCCCCCCAGGCCAGTGACCTTGATTTGATCCCTCAGTTGCTCAATACTAACGGTGATGATTTCCTTGCTCTTGCCCAGCGACTGTATGATCTGGGATATAATGAAATTAACTGGAATCTCGGCTGCCCGGTGCCAATGGTTGCCAAAAAAAGACGAGGCTCCGGCCTTCTCCCGTTTCCAGATCAGATTGTGGCATTCCTAGACTATGTCCTGCCACGGCTCAAGACACGACTCTCGCTGAAGATGAGACTCGGTTATCATGACCACCAGGAGTCGTTAACGCTGCTTCCGCTCCTTGACCGTTACCCCCTCTCAGAAATTATTATCCATGCCCGTCTGGGTAAACAACTCTATCGAGGTGTAACCTCCCCAGACAGGTTTATCTTATGCCAGCGGGTTTCCCGCCACCGCCTTGTTTACAATGGTGATATAAACACCTCTTCTGATTACCATGCGTTAAACAGGCTCATTAAAGTTGACCGCTGGATGATAGGTAGGGGGTTGATTGCTAATCCTTTCCTACCATCGGAAATCAAAAACAACCGGCATCCAGATCAGCTTAGAAAAGAGAAACTGCAGCGTTTTCATGATGAGTTGTTTCTTGCCATGAAAGAGCGACTCGACGGACCGGGACATCTTCTAGGAAGAATGAAGCAGATCTGGATATATCTTATCAGCTCATTCCCTGGAAAGAGGAATACCTTAAAAAAAATAACAAAAGCGACGACTGAGGGAAAATACCTGGATGCGGTACAGTCTCTTTTCTTAACCGAATAAGGCTACATGAGCCAATCGTTGAAATCCTCATCCTGGACCGGTTCAACTGTTATTTCATGATGATTTTCACCCGCTTCAACAATCACCGTTCCCCCACAAACCTCATTATTAACTTTTTTGGCGTATCGAACGACAAGTCCTGCTGCCAGAGACACATCTGCATCTCTGGCATCCTTTGAAGGGTAAATTTCTTTTGCTCGACGCAAGAGCGCCGTTGGGCCCGGCCGCTCTTCAATATCGAGACGAGTATCTCCATCTTCACGCAGTTCGTCGATCTTCAGGTTCTCTTTTTCGTCCCGTCCGAGGATAAGCCAACCGCCGCCGGGAAGGACAAATTGACGACCAACAAGCAGCAGCAGGATATCTGTGACATTCATGCTTGCCTGATTGACGACAAATGTGCCCGAATAAATATATGATATTCTGCGGCTCAGAATCGGATCGGCAAGGATACATCCTCCGGCAGGTGCCGGATAATCTACAATCCCATATGACTTTGCCAGAGCAATCTGACGGGATCGACCGCGACCGCTGAAATCGAGCAGTTTCTCACGATCAATGAGCCCCTCTCTCTCAGCCTCTGTTTCATTCATCAGCTTCGCACTGAGCGGTCTTAAGAGAATGGTTCTATTTCCTGAGTCGCGCTCTATCACATTAAGGGTATCCCGTCGCTGTGACATTGGTCGCTGCCCGAGGACCTCACCGGTAATAAGAAACGAACATTTCAGCTCCTTCAACATGGTACGTGCACGACTGAGCATAAAAATCTTGCAGTCGATACATGGATTAAAATACCTACCAAACCCGTGTGAAGGTTGTCTGAGTAACTGTAAATATTCATCACTGATATCGACGATCCTGACATCTATCCCATATTTTTCTTTCGTTTCCAGCCGGTATTTATCCGGATCACCTAAAATCTCATAGCCAAAAAACGGTGTTACAAATTTGACCGCAATGACTTTTATGTCCTGCTCCATCACCAGCCGGGTTGCACAAATCGAATCCAACCCACCGGAAAACAGACTGAGAGCCCTTACGCTACTCATGCTGCAGCTCTCCCTTTTATCAACAGTTCAGACGCCCAGGCCTCGGTCTGCTGAGTTGGTGAAGAACCGGCCAGCATTCGTGCCAGCTCAGTAACACGATGTTCTTCAGATAGTACCGCTACTGTGGATTGGGTCCGGCCATTGACGACCTCTTTTTCCACCTTCAGATGTTCAGTGCCACGAGCTGCTATCTGGGGGAGATGGGTAATACATATCACTTGATGATGTTCAGCAAGTTCCCGTATCTTTTTCGCAACTGCCTCTGCTGCCTCACCGCCAACACCTGCATCAACTTCATCAAAAATAACTGTTTCAACCATATCCTTTTTTGCCAGCAAACATTTCATTGCCAACATCAGTCTGGACAACTCGCCCCCAGAGGCAACTTTTACAAGCGGCCGCAGCGGTTCTCCAGGGTTGGCGCTAAAGAAAAATTCCAGGCGATCAAACCCGGTCGGTTTCAAATTTGCGGGCAGTAACTCAACTTTTTCAAAACGTACTTCAATTGAGGCCTCATTAAAGGCAAGTGTCGACAGCTCAGCTGTCATGGCCTTTTCCAGGACTTGAGCTGTTTTTTTACGGTCGACACTCAATTTTGAGGCGGCTTCAAGAAGATTGCGCTCAATTTCTTCAGTATTTTTCTGCTGGTCTGCAATCTCCCTGTCAAGGTTATCTATCTGCTCAAGTTCCTGTGCTGCCTGCTCAGCGAAAAGGAGAACATCACTGATTGTCTCTCCATATTTTCGTTTTAGGGTCTGTAACTCTGCAAGGCGTTCATTTACCACATCAAGACGGGATGGATCATTTTCGAGGCTGTCACTGTAGGCTCTCAACCGGGAAGTGTAATCTTCTGCAAGATAAGCGTATTCGCTGAAATCATCTGCGATATCTTTAGCCTCTGGGTCCATTGATGAAAGTTGTTCCATCATTTTCCTGACCTGGCTCAGCTCGTCCACTATTGTCGTCGTCAAGATTCCCA
>NODE-76-length-33536-cov-6.34832_pt1 | contig 33536 bp, 37 predicted proteins | sample MGYA00139097_ERZ477577 | MGnify/ENA metagenome assembly ERZ477577
TGTGGACTAAACCAGAATATTCAGACATGCGTTTCGGCTTTGAAGTAACAATGTATATCTGTAACCGTTAATATCGGTTTTTGATATGTGCTCGGGGCTTTGGCTCCGAGCATTTTCATTGTTAAATCAGATGAATTTGTAAATCAGGCCTATCTGATTTAGTCGTGACTCAACGGAATAATTATTTATGTATGTACATGTTTTAGGTTCAGGGGCTGGTGGTGGTTTCCCTCAGTGGAATTGCAATTGCGTCAATTGCAAAGGTGTCCGTGAAGGAACTATCAAGACAACTCCCCGAACTCAGTCTTCAATTGCGATTAGTGCGAATGGTACCGATTGGATTTTATTCAATGCCTCGCCTGATATTAAAAAGCAAATGGATGACTTCCCTGCATTGCAGCCAGCTCGTCAAGTACGTGATACAGCTATTACTGCTATCGTTATTACTGATGCTCAAATCGATCATGTAACTGGTATGTTAACTTTGCGTGAGCATAATAAACCTTGGGATGTATATACAACTCAAGCAGTGTATGAAGATTTAACAACAGGTTTTCCAATTTTCAATATTTATGACCACTTCCGTGGAATAAATCATCATGAAATTGCAACAGATGAAAGTACGTTCACAATCCCAACAGCAGAAGGATTAGTGTTTACGCCTGTACCTCTAAAGAGTGAAGCTCCTCCATACTCACCGCATCGTCACAATACTGTCCCTGGCGATAATATCGGCATGTTAATTGAAGATACGCGTAGCGGAAAGAGCTTATTTTATGCGCCAGGTTTAGGTGAAGCTGAACCTCACGTTCTTGAATATATGCGTAATTCAGATTGTGTATTAGTTGACGGTACAGTGTGGACAGATGATGAAATGTCTCATGAAGGTATTAGCGATAAGCGAGCACAAGAAATGGGCCATCTAGACCAGTCAAGCGATGGCGGTATTATGGATATTTTGAAAAGCATGGAAAAACCACGCAAGTTCTTAATTCATATTAACAATACCAACCCAATTTTAAACGAGGATTCTCCCCAGCGTAAAATCTTAGATGCTGCAGGAATTGAAGTGTCATACGATGGCATGGAACTCGAGCTTTAAATAATAAGAATTAATAAGGAATAGAAGCATGTCAGAACAAACACCTTGGACACACGAAGAATTCGAAGCACAATTACGTGCTAAGTCAGATATGTACCATTTTCATCATCCATTTCATCAGCTGATGCATGCGGGTAAAATGACAAAAGAACAAGTCCAAGGCTGGGTTGCAAACCGTTTTTATTACCAAACGGCTATTCCTATTAAAGATGCTGCGATCATGTCTAACTGTACGGATCGTGAAGTACGTAAACATTGGGTTCAACGTATTTTAGATCATGATGGACATGACGGTCATGGGGATGAGCCAGCTGATGTAGGTGGTATTGAAGCATGGTTACAATTAGGTGAAGCTGTTGGTTTGACACGTGAAGAGTTATGGTCAGAAGAGCATGTATTACCAGCTGTTCGTTTTGCTATTGATGCATATATTAACTTTGCGAAACAAAGACCATGGCAAGAAGCAGCAAGCTCTTCATTAACTGAATTATTTGCTCCGACGATCCATAAACATCGTATTGACCATTGGCCTGAACATTACCCTTGGATTGAGCCTCAAGGTTATAATTATTTCAAAAAACGTTTACATGAAGCTCCACGCGATGTCATGAATGGTTTACAAATTACTATGGATTACTACACAACACGTCCTGAACAAGAGCGTATGCTAGGTATTTTACAATTCAAACTAGATGTACTGTGGACTATGTGTGATGCTATGTGGATGGCATACGTTGAAAAACGTCCTCCTTACCGTACAGACTTGGAAGTAGAAAAATGACAGCACGCGTATTTAACGCAGATAGCATTCCGGTACTAGCACTGGGATATCGTTTTCAATGGGAACCTGCACAGAACTGTAATGTGCTGTTATATCCTGAAGGCATGGTTAAATTAAATGGTGCCGCTGGTGAAATATTAAAGCGCATTAGTGAAAAGAAACAAACAGTAGCTGAATTGATTGCTGAATTAACAGTTGCCTTTGAGGGCGCTGATTTAGGTGATGATGTGTATCAGTTTTTAGAGGAGGCTTTCAACAATGACTGGATCCGACCAGAATAAAGCACCAGGAAGTATTGGTGGCTCGATTGGCAGTGTGCGTGATCAAGTTCGTCAACCTCTATGGTTATTAGCTGAGCTTACCTATGCCTGCCCTTTGCAATGTCCTTATTGTTCAAATCCAATGGACTTTGCCAATGTTAAGAAAGAATTAACTACTGAAGAATGGTTAGATGTATTCCGTCAAGCACGAGCGATGGGAGCGACTCAATTAGGTTTGTCAGGTGGTGAACCATTAACTCGTCCTGATTTAGTTGAATTGGTACGTGAAGCACGAAAAATGGGCTTCTATACTAACTTGATTACATCAGGTGTAGGAATGGATGCATCTAAAGTTGCTGAGTTAAAAGAAGCAGGTTTAGATCATATTCAAGTGAGCTTCCAAGCAAGCTCTGAAGATTTGAATAACCTGATTGCTGGCACTGATGCTTTCAAGCATAAAATTGAAATGGCCAAAGCAGTTAAAGCGAATGGTTATCCGATGGTATTGTGTTTTGTAACACATCGCCAAAACATTGGACAAATGGATGAAATTCTAGATTTGGCAATTAATCTAGAAGCTGATTATGTTGAACTTGCTACCACTCAATATTATGGGTGGGCAATGCATAACCGTGATCAGTTATTACCATTGAAAGAACAGCTTGAAGAAGCTGAGGCGGTTGCACACCGGTATCAGGAAGAACAAAAAGGTAAGATGAAAATCTACTATGTTGTGCCTGATTATTATGAAGATCGTCCTAAAGCCTGTATGAATGGCTGGGGGAATGTGTTCTTGACTGTCACTCCAGATGGTACTGCATTACCGTGTCATGCTGCTCGTGAATTACCTGGAATGACATTACCTAATGTTAAAGATATGAGCGTTGAAGAAATTTGGCATGGTTCAGATGACTTTAATAAATTCCGTGGTTTTGAGTGGATGTCTGAACCTTGTCGTTCATGTGATGAAAAAGAAAAAGACTTTGGTGGCTGTCGTTGCCAAGCCTATATGCTAACAGGTGATGCAACTAATACTGATCCTGTTTGTTCTAAATCACCTAATCGTCATCTTGTTGATGAAGCGATTGCAAAAGGCCGTTTAGAATCTGAAAAACCAGTGGATGAAGCTAAGCCATTAGTATTCAGAAACCCCAAAAATTCTAAACTGATCAGTGGGCTTTAGTTCAGCAATTCGTACCCAAGATCTGACTAAGCAATATGGTCAGGTCTTAGCGGTACAGGAACTTAATTTAGATATTCAGCCAGGACAGTTTTACGGTTTATTAGGCCCAAATGGTGCTGGGAAAAGTACCACCATTCATATGCTAACAACGATGACGGCTGCAACGAGTGGGCATGCATGGATTGCAGGGCAGATGATTTCAGAAGATCCTGTAGCCATTCGCCGAGCTGTGGGTTTAGTTTTTCAAGATTCAGCACTTGATCGTACGATGTCCATTGATGAAAACCTTCAATTTGCAGCGGCAATGTACAACTTATCACCTACAGAAGCTAATGCACGTATCGATGAATTGTTGACTGTATTTGGTTTACAGCATAAGCGAAAAGCAAAATTGCTAGCACTATCAGGCGGACAACGTCGAGCGGTTGATATTGCTCGTGGTGTGCTGCATCGACCAAAAGTCTTATTCTTAGATGAGCCTACTATTGGACTTGATTTGCCTAACCGCCGTTCAATCTGGCGATTTGTGGAACAATTACGCCGTGAAGAAGGTATGACGGTCTTCTTAACAACGCATTATTTAGAAGAAGCTGCAGCTTGTGACCATGTTGATTTTATTCAAAAAGGTAAACTCCAGCATGGTGGAACACCGACCGAGTTAACGCAGAAATTAGGTGAAAATATTCTAGAAATTAGAACGCCAAACCCTGAAAGTATCGCGGCACAATTATCTCCACTGTTTGGTTCACCCATCCAAGAAGATGAAGAGTTAAGTTTTAAAATTCAGCAAGACGACGTCGATTTTTATCAATTGCAACAAACTCTTGGCGACACTGTGTCATCAATGCAATGGCGCAAACCTAATTTGAATGATGTCTATTTATGGACTTTTTGTAATCCTGAGCAAGGCGAGATGAAATGAGTTGGCGTCCAGTTAAAGCGGTAGTCGGACGAGAAATGAGTAAGTTATTTCGTCAGCGTGCTCGTCTAATTAGCTCAATGGTTAGACCGATGATTTGGTTACTAGTGATAGGTTCTGGTGTCGGCAGTATGTTGCAGGGAGCACAACAAGAAGGTTATTTAACCTTTCTTGTGCCTGGTATTGTGGCGATGACGCTATTATTCGCTGCCTTATTATCTGCACTCACATTAGTCTATGACAAAGAATTTGGTGTAATGAGAATGATGATGATTGCTCCGATTTCTCATTATTGGATTGTATTATCAAAACTAATCGCAGCTACGTTAACCGCTATGGTTCAGGCGACTTTATTGCTTGTATTGCTTTTAGCACTCGGTTTAATAAGTGTTAAAATTGCATTAAGTCTATTATTACCAGCCTTATTAACGGCTGTTTGTTGCGCGGCAATTGGTGGTCTCATTGCTGTGTGGTCTAAGAGTATTGATAATTTTGCAGTGATTATGAACTTTTTTATTTTCCCTGTTTTCTTTTTGAGCGGTGCTTTATATCCCGTCAATCAACTACCGGACTACCTTCACTATATTGTATTAATCAATCCATTTAGCTACGGCGTTGATTTACTTAAACATGCGGTGCCCAATGTGAATACCGATTTCTCGATTACGACTGATATCGCTGTGTTAGTAGGCTTTTCAATTATCGCTATTGCTATTGCCTGTTGGCGGTTTTCACGTGAATCTGTTCATGAGCCATTATTTCATAGGGCTTCAAAATAAGATTTAGTGGCAACTGCCTAGACCTTTTTTCTCTAAATAACATTGGTGATATTCTTCAGCTGGATAAAACGTTGCCGCGGAAGTAATTTCAGTAGCGATGGGAGCAGGATAGTAATGAGATTCTTCTAGGTGTTGTTTTGAGGCCTGTGCTTGTTGTTGTTGCTGCTGATTGTGAAAGAAGATACCACTACGATATTGTGTGCCAATATCAGGACCTTGTCGGTTAAGCGTGGTTGGGTTGTGTAATTTCCAAAAAATATCGAGTAATGAGTTAAAGCTAACGACGCTGTCATCAAAGGTGATTTCGATTGCTTCAGCATGGCCTGTTTCCCCTGTACACACTGACTTATAATCGGGATCAATTGTCGATCCATTAATATAACCAACACGTGTTGAAATTACGCCCGTTACCTGTCTAAATTGTGCTTCTACGCCCCAAAAACAACCCGCAGAAAATGTTGCAATTGCCATAATTAAATCTCACTATTAGTGTTTAATGTACATGATACAATACTGGTCATTTATACCGTATATAAAGCACTTAATTAGAGAACAAAATGAACGACGACGCCACAATCAAACCGAATAATTTTATCCGTAACATTATCAATGCCGATCTTGCCGAAGGTAAGAATGAAGGGCGAGTTCATACACGTTTTCCACCAGAGCCTAACGGCTATTTGCATATCGGTCATGCTAAGTCTATTTGCTTAAACTTTGGGTTGGCCAATGATTATGACGGTGGCTTATGCAATCTTCGTTTTGATGATACTAATCCAAGTAAAGAAAATGAAGAGTTTGTTAATGCCATTGAAAAGGATGTCCGTTGGTTAGGATTTGATTGGCAAGAGCGTTTATTTTTCTCATCAAATTACTTTCAAAAGTTGTTTGATTATGCCGTACAACTGATTGAGCAAGGCGATGCCTATGTGTGTGATTTAACCGCTGAAGAAACACGCGAATATCGTGGTACATTAACTGAGCCAGGTAAGAATAGCCCATATCGTGATCGTTCCATTGCAGAAAATTTAGATCTTTTCAATCGCATGCGTGCTGGTGAATTTCCTGATGGATCTAAGTTACTACGTGCAAAAATTGATATGGCATCACCGAATGTAAATATGCGTGATCCTGCTGTTTATCGTATTCGTCATGGTGTAGTCCATCATCAAACTGGCACTGAGTGGTGTATCTACCCAATGTATGATTATACTCATTGTCTTTCAGATGCCATTGAAGGAATCACACACTCTATATGTACTTTAGAGTTTGCTGATCATCGCCCATTATACGATTGGTTCTTAGATACTTTAAAAGTTGAATGTCATCCACAACAAATCGAGTTCTCTCGCCTGAATCTGCAATATGCCATCACGAGTAAACGTAAACTGACTCGCTTGGTTGAAGAAAATATTGTTGATGGTTGGAATGATCCGAGAATGTCTACTATTTCTGGAATGCGTCGTCGAGGTTATCCTGCTTCAGCAATTCGTGAATTCTGTGAGCGTATTGGTGTAACGAAATCTGATAACTCGGTTGAAATGGAAATCTTGGATGCCTGTATTCGTGAAGAGTTAAATGAAACAGCACCTCGTGCGATGGTTGTACTTGATCCAGTTAAAGTTGTCATTACTAACTACCCTGAAGATCATACGGAAGAGTTAATCGCCCCAAATCATCCACAAAAAGAAGAAATGGGCACGCGTATTGTGCCGTTTACACGTGAACTTTATATTGACCGCGCTGACTTTAAAGAAGAGGCTAACAATAAGTTTAAGCGTTTGGTTAAAGATAAAGAAGTCCGCTTAAGAAACGCTTATGTAATTCGCTGTGATGAAGTCATAAAAGATGATGCTGGCGAAATTACTGAGCTACATTGTAGTTATGACCCGGAAACATTAGGCAAAAACCCTGAAGGTCGTAAAGTGAAAGGTGTGATTCATTGGGTTTCTGCTGAGCATGGTGTTCAAGCAGAGGTACGGTTATATGACCGTCTATTTACAGTACCTCATCCTGATAGTGATAAATCGGTAGATGATTTTATTGATTTACTTAACCCCAACTCTTTAGTAACGCTGTCGAAAAGTGTGGTTGAAAAAAGTTTAGCTTCAACGGATGCTGGCGTTGTCTATCAGTTTGAACGTGAAGGTTATTTTTGTGCTGATGAAGAATTATGCAAGAATGGTAATTTAGTCTTTAACAGAACTGTTACATTGCGTGATACGTGGGCAAAAATTGATCAATAAGTGAGTATTAGACCCTAGTGTAAGCAAAAGGAATGAACATGTCACAATCTTTGAAAAAAGCTCATTTTAATATGCTAGAACAACAGATTCGGCCGAGTGAGGTGCGTAATGCTCGCGTGTTAAAGGCTCTTGAAGATGTACTTAGAAGTGATTTTGTTGATGAATCATTATCCGGACTTGCCTATGCAGATACAGAATTACCAATAGGGTTTGATCAAACTATTCTTTCTCCTGTATTTGTTGCCAGAATGTTGCAAGCAGTTGACGTTCAAGCTGATGAGCATGTTTTAGAGATCGGTACGGGTACAGGTTATGTCACTGCATTACTGTCTCAGCTAGCTAAGCATGTTACTACTGTTGAGATGATTGCTGATCTATCAGAGCTTGCCGCACGTAATCTGAGCGATAATGACAATGTAACTTTTGCAGTGGGTGATGCATCAAGAGGCTGGTCTTTGACTGATCGTATTGATGTGATTGTTTTAACTGCAGCGTTCCACGTTATTCCAGATGAATATTTACAAAGCCTGAAAGTAGGCGGTCGAATTCTTGCTGTAGTAGGGAAAAATGATCCTATGATGGTGACGGTAACTCGTCGTATATCGGAACGAGAATGGCAAACGGACAGTGTATTTGAGACCGTTATTCCAGCAATTATCAATGAAGAACCTCAACCACAATTTGAATTTTAGAGAGAATAATCTACGATGAAACAAATGACCGCAACGGAGTTACAGGACTATTTGGCTACAGGTGTATCGGCTGTTAAAATTGATGTTCGTGAGGCTCATGAACTTCAGAATGGCATGATTGAAGGTGCGCAGCATATTCCCATGCAAACTATTCCTGAGCAAATATTGAATATTGAGCAACATAAAAATGATCCTATTGTATTGATTTGTAGAAGTGGCATGCGTAGTGATCAAGTCGGCCAATATTTGGAACAAAGTGGTTTTACTGATGTCATAAACCTAGTCGGTGGAATGAATGCTTGGGCAAAAGATATCGATACCACAATGAATGTATATTAATTATTTCAAGGATTCGATAATGTTTAAACGTCTTAAGCTAGCAGTACTAATCGTCGCGTCGTTTGTTACAACGGTTAGTTCGGCAGAAGATTTAATCCAAGTCTATGACATGGCATTAAAAAGCGATCCACAATTATTAGCAGAAGCATCCTCTCGTCAGGCTGTTGCTGAATTGAATGAACAAGCAAAAGCACGGTTTTTACCCGTAGTAGGGTTATCAGCTAATGATAGTCAGAATTGGGCTGACGTCTCATCATCCACTAATAATAAGAATTATGATTACAATAGCTATGGTTATACATTGAGTGTGACTCAGCCAATTTATCGTCGTCAGAATAGTATTCAACAACAACAAGCTGATATTGCTATTGATAGTGCGGAAGCTAGTTACAAAATTGCAGAACAAGAACTCATTATTCGTGTGGCAGAAGGTTATTTCGACTTTCTAAGCCGACAGGATGAGTTAACCTTTGCTATTGCAGAGCAAAAATCTATTGCTCAACAGTTAGATCAAACTCAACAACGCTTTGATGTTGGTATGTCGACGATAACAGATGTGGTTGAATCTCAAGCGGCCTTTGATTTGTCTAATGCCACGGTCATTACTGCTAAAAATGAATTAGCAAACAGTAAAGAGCGTTTAAGAGAAACCGCGGGTACTTATATTGAGTCGTTAGCAGCGTTAAAAGAAGAAAGCCCATTAGTTCGCCCTGAACCAGAAGATATTAATGCTTGGAGTGAAGTGGCGCTTAAGCAAAATCCAACTTTAGTGGTCGCTCATTCTGCAGTTAATAATGCAGCTCAAACCATTGAGTTGCAAAGAAGCGGTCATTACCCGACTTTAGATATTGTTGGCCAAGCGGGCTACAACTCGCAGAATGATAGTTTGATCGGCGGTGATAGTCGCTCACACAATCAGAGTTTAAGTCTGCAATTGAACCTGCCGATTTACGAAGGTGGTGCGGTGACTTCTAGAACGCGTGAGTCAGGATTTCGCTTAGACCAAGCAATGCAAAATGAAGAGCAGCAACGTCGTCTGATTACTCGCTTGAGTCGAGAGTCATACAATAGCGTGATTTCAGGCATCAGTCGTGTAGAAGCATTAAAACAGGCCGTTAAATCAAACGAAAAAGCTTTAGAATCAACAGAAGCAGGTTATGAAGTGGGTACGCGTACAACGGTTGATGTATTGAATGTGAGAAGCAATTTATACAGAGGCTTACGTGACTACGCTAGCTCTCGTTATGACTATATTTTATCAAGTTTACGCTTGAAGCAAGCTGCTGGCACATTGAGTGTTGCTGATCTTAAGCAGCTTAATCAATGGCTAGGCAATTAAGTTTTGCAACACCATCATCCAGACCTTTTACTTAGTGATAATAGTTTATTTGTCGTTATTGATATTCAAGAGCGTCTGGTTGCAGCCATGCCTAATGATGTTGCTCAAAGGACGATTAAGCAAACAGGTCGACTTCTGACGGCAGCTACACAGCTAGATATTCCTGTTCTAATTACAGAGCAATACCCAAGAGGATTGGGATCTACCTTGAGTCAATTAACGGAGAAAGCTGACTCAGTAACAGTAATAGACAAAACCAGTTTTTCTTGTGCCAAGGTAGATGGATTTATGCAGCAGCTTGATGCGATGGAACGTCAACAAGTCATCCTTTCAGGTATGGAAAGTCATATTTGTATATTGCAAACAGCACTGGATTTAAAGGCAAAAGGCGTACAAGTCTTTGTGGTTGAAGATGCTGTATGTTCGCGGACACAAACTAACAACCTAAATGCTATTAAGCGAATGCAGCAAGCAGGTATTATCATAACAAGCATGGAGTCAGTATTATTCGAATGGTTGGCCGATGCAAAACATGCTGACTTTAAAACCTTATCGAAATTAGTTATATAAAGCATAGATAAAAGTATCGATGAAGTTCTCCTTAGCCATAATCACATTATTAGTTTCTATCAATGCCTCGGCATTTAATTTAGATGCTGAATTAGCGCCATTAGTGAAAAAGGTAAAGGGCTGTGTAGTGAAACAAATGGGCGATTCAGCATTACTTTCCCCTGAATTCAAAGAAATGATGGCGAATGGCCTAGTGGATTCAATGTATGCAGAATTAATAAAATCTTTGACAGTGTCACCAACAGATATTCCGCCTGAGTTTCAAGCTGATACTAAAGCTTGCATCGGCAGTGTAATGCCTGTCAGTTGTGACATATTATTGAGTGAACAAGTAAATACTAAACCCTGTCAAACGCTGCAGGACAAAGCACAGAAATATCAAAAATAACGATTAGTTATGCATTAACTGACGCTTATTGGCGACACCTTGTTTACTCGCTTTTTTGGCGACAGTAGTCTGTTCATAACCAGGAATACCTTTAAGTTTAGCCCGTTCAAAATCTAGGGCTAAGTGCTCCTTAACTACCTCAATACTTAAGTTAAATTGAGTCGTTAAGATTTCATAGAGCAGTTCAAACAATCGTTTTAGAGCGATCTTCCATGTGCTTCCAGCTAGTAAAAATAATTCATCTGATAACTGCATGAAGTTTTTGAATGGCTGTTCAGAAAGAATCAAGGGTAAGGTGTTCGTAAAACGGCCAGAGTTACCAATCATATCCCAGAAGCGAGCAAAACGGTTAACACGCTGCATTTCAGTAAATGAAATGTCTTTAGTCGTTAATATATTGTAGGGAGCCTCAGGGTTGTAACGTAGCTGATAGGTTTCATTATGACGGTTGAGTGGAGCACCTCGTAAGCGCTTTAATATGCCCATTTGAATTTCATGCGGCTTAAGAGCCACTAACTGATCAAAGCTATCGCCAAAATTATCTAGAGTATCACTAGGTAGGCCAAAAATAAGATCGGTATGGAGATGAGCACCTGTATTTTCACGTAGCCAAAGTAGGTTTTGTTTTGTTTTCTCATTGTTTTGTTTGCGGCTAATCAGATCTTGAATTTCAGGATCAAACGTTTGCACACCAATCTCAAATTGTAAGCTATGTTTAGGGAAACGTTGTAAAGCCTCTTTTAACTTGTCTGGTAAATTATCAGGCACTACTTCAAAGTGTAAATATAGATCATCAGTCATTCTTTCTAAGAAGAATTCTAAGATGGCAATACTGGTGCTTATTTTCAGGTTAAAGGTGCGGTCAATAAATTTAAAGTTACGCACGCCACGAGCTAACAATGAATCCATTGCATCAAAAAAGGGTTGTAGAGAAAATGCTTTAACTGTTTTATCTAATGCCGATAAACAAAACTCGCACTTGAATGGACAGCCTCGCGAGGCTTCAACATAAATAAGACGGTTACGAATATCTTCATCACTATAGTATTCATAAGGTAAAACTAATGATTCTAGCGGTGCAGCTTCACCTGTAATAAACTTTTGTTCTGGTAGATCCTGATTCAGTAATTGCTGACATAACCGTGGCAGACTGAGTTCACCAGGACCAGAAATAACATAGTCAGCAATGTCTGTCACTGGCGGCACGTCTGGGTGATGACTGACTTCTGGTCCGCCCAGTACAATAATGACGTCGGGTGAAATTTGCTTGATCATTGCAACGACGTTATTTACTTCGCTAACATTCCAGATATAAACACTAAAACCAATGATTTTAGGATTATCGGCTAGTAACTGCTCGACAATATTAATCGGCAACTCTTGTATCGTGAATTCGATGATGGTGGTCTGCTGCTGCAGTTTGCCAAAATTTGCGAATAGATAACGTAAGCCAAATGCAGTGTGCATATAGCGAGCATTAAGGGTGCTGAGAATAATATTAGATTTAAGTGACATCGAACTATTTTATCTTACATAGGTCAATAACAGCAGATAAATGTCATGCAAGGAGAAATGACATGTCAGTAATTTATGACTTTTCAATAAATAGCCTTCAAGGTAAGCGGGTCGATTTATCGTTATTTAAGGATAAAGTTATTTTGATCGTGAATACCGCTAGCCAATGTGGGTTTACCCCTCAATATGAAGGTTTACAAGAATTACACGATAAATATAAAGAGCAGGGCTTGGTAGTAATAGGATTTCCTTGTAACCAATTTGGCAAGCAAGAACCGGGTGATGCGAAAGTAATCTCTGAAGGTTGCCTTATTAATTATGGTGTCGACTTTTTGATGTCTGAAAAAGTAGAGGTGAATGGAGCTGGCAGTCACCCTATATTTACCTACCTAGAAGACTCGCTACCAGGTGTGTTTGGTAATAATATTAAGTGGAACTTCACTAAATTTCTTATAGGGCGTGATGGCAAACCACTTCAACGCTTCGCGCCAATTACCCAACCCAAAAAGCTGGAAAAATATCTTAAACAAGCCCTCTAGGTGTAGAGTGGTTTTGAAGGAAAGAGGAGAAGGGCATTGCACCCTATCTCCTTCAATTCAGTTAATTGAGCAGCATCTATTCGCGTAACCATTCCCATGAATGCATGACTTCATTTTCATGGTTATAGGTTTGTTTATACCATTGAATGCACATTTTAGCGGCTAACATCAATAACATCAGCACCCATAAAGACAAAAGTGAGGACATGCTGACCAAAGCCACATACCATAAATAGTGAGCGAGAGTAGTTTCGATGATAACACTAGTCGACGAGATCAATAGTGAACCGATGCTACTAAGCGTTAATACAAGAATGAGCTTATTAAGGAATTTATTTTGTATTGCCATAGTTCATTACCTCCTTAGTTAAAATAGCTGACTATAGTCAGGCTGTGAAGTTCAGATTTAAGGTGATTTATAATTAATTGGGATGACCACTATTCTGACTTTTTGATTAACAGATTAGCTCGGCAAGATGAAATCAAGCTGAACTTGGTAATAAAATTTGTTTTTATATAGACTAAATTGATCAGTGAAATTGCGGCAAATATGCCACTGGGGGTATCGACTGTAAAACTGACGATGTCTAAGCGACAAATAAGAAATGCCGAGTTAAATTACAAGTTATTAATAGTCAAGTAACTATCTATTTCAGAGATGGTATTTTTACCAGGCGTTAATATATTGGCTATATCTAAGGCTGCTACTAATTGATTAAGCGCATTTTGGTCTGCTTTGGGTAAGGACTGTGTAGAAGAATCAATATAGCTTTGTAGTTGTTTACTAATTTGAACGATATTTATATTTTTACTGTTGTCAGTTGGGTTGTTAAAGTCATCAAGTACCGTTTTAGCTTGCTGTAAAATATCAATGAGTGAATTATTAGGATCGACTTTTTTTACCGATGCGGTAAAGTCATCAATAAATTTGGATAGCTCATCCACGCTGGCAGCACTATCGTCAGACTCGCGAGTCACCGCTTTTGCACCTAATTTACTTGCTTCATCAGGTGTTATAAATCCGAACTCTTCTAGTCGTTGGATGAATCCTGGCGTGATCGAGAATGATTCAATGCCAGCAGAAAAAAACTCTTCATTTAATTGTTGAATTTTTTGAGCTCGGGTGGAGATTTCTACTTGCTCACCTTTTACTGTTTTTTCAGTACTATTACTAGCAGCAGTTTGTGTCTTCACGACGGAGTTACTTTGCTGGGCCGCAGTTGTTTGGTTTTGATTGATTTGACTCGATGTCGCTGAATTAATAGTCGTCATTACTCGTATACCTTATTTTTGACACACGGAGTAATTAGCAACTTATATGCCTGTATTTTTCCTAATACAAGCCTTACCGCCTAGTTTTAAAAAAGCTATAACTAACTTAGCTAAGCCATTAATCAGTTTTTAAGTTTATTTCCATATTCTTCTAACTGATTCAAAACTAATCTCTTCTCAGCCGAACTAGTTTCTTGTCGACATGTTTCAATTTCTTCAAAAAACCTCGAAAAGGTCAAAATCTTACTATTAGACTCATCTGTTAAACGTTGCTGACGATATTGCTGCCACTGCTCTTGCTCATCTGTTGATAAACTCTCCGGCCAATTTCTCGCACGATATCGAAATAACATCTCAGGCAAGCGAGCATCATCAAACGGAATTGACATGGTTTTCAATATGGAAGGCTCAGCTTCTCGGATCATTTCCATCTTACGTTTATCATTACCACTGAAAAAGCCACCACCATACAAATTAGCATCAGGGTCATCATTGGCTTCATAGTCTGGTTTGGTGAAGATAGCATTAATTTTTTCAGTTAAATCACCCGCGGCATTGAGCTGTTGCAGATGAGCGTAATGTTGTTCACGATCGATTTCTAAACGTTGAGCCGCCTCAGCATTTAATGTACTTTCTGGAACCACTACCGGGCATTTATTAATATGTATTGTTTTAAGTGCGGGTCGAGATACGCCTTCCGGAAGCTCTTTAAACCGTGTGTATAAACGCTCACGTAATGTATCGGCATCTAGGTTTATTAGATCGCTCGGGTCATGGCGTAAATCATAAACAATGATGCCGTTATTATTCGTCGGATCTTGAGCGATAGGAACCACTAAAGCCGTGCCACAGTATTCGCTGGGGTACATGCGTGACACATGAATTACAGGTGTGCGATCACGAAGATTTAATAAGGGTGCCACTGCATTTTTTTGACGATGTTGAAATACATAGTCATACAGTTTGGGCTGTGCTGTTTTAATTAGCTTTGCAACAGCGATGGTAGCTTTTACATCTACTAATGCATCATGAGCACCAGCGTGTTCAATGCCGTTAGCTGCAGTAAGAGCTTCTAGTCTAAAGCTCGGCTTACCGGCTTCGCTATCAGGCCAGTTAATTCCTTCTGGACGTAAAGCTCTTGTAAGACGAGCCATATCAATGATGTCCCAACGTGAGTTACCATTTTGCCATTCGCGTCCATACGCATCGTAAAAATTACGATATAAAGTGAAGCGAGTAAACTCATCATCGAAACGTAAGCTGTTATAACCAACACCACAGGTATTGGGCTGGGAAAATTCATTATGAATTTGTTTGATAAACTCAGCCTCAGTTATGCCTTTTTCATTGGCTTCCTGTGGCGTAATACCTGTGACTAAACAAGCATACGGTGAGGGTAGGCTATCATCGGCTTGTTTACAATAAATCATCAGCGGATTACCAATAATATTTAAATCTTCATCGGTGCGAATTCCTGCAAATTGCGAGGGGCGATCATAACGAGGATCAATGCCAAAGGTTTCGTAATCGTGCCAGTACAGTGTGCTCATGATTTATTTCCTATGCTAGTCGCAAGGTTTACATATTAAGGATATTGTTATTCTACGGGTCTTTCACGCATAAATACTGGGAATCTTGGTATTTTATTTTTGGTGAGGCCGAAATATTTAAAGGTGATAATACTACCAATTTTAGGTGGGTGTTGGCGTTGTTGGTCTGATAAGCCGGAGCCTATAAAAAAAGTCAGGCCCGATGCCAGTTTGCAGTGTAAAGCACCCGTTTGTCCCTTGTATTTTCCTTTACCAGTTTTGTAGGCAATCACTATGCATTCCGTATCTTGATACTGTTTGACTTTTAATGCACCACTGGATCGACCTGTTTGATAGAGAGTCGCTGGTTTTCGAACGACTAATCCTTCACCTCCTAAAGCAATGACTCTGTTGAGTTCTGTTTGTAATTGTTCCGAGGAGTTAACTGTTGTTTGTGGAATGACTTTTAGAAATTTAGAGGGGTGTTTGTTTAGAAAATGTTTTAAAACTGACAGTCTAGCTAATAAGCTTCCTGGTTGATTAGGTACTTCAAAAATATTGTAGCTGATGCTTTTCCAACGTTTGTCTGGTGTCTGAGTGCGAACGATTGAGCTAATGGTTTCGAAGTCATTACGGTGAGTCCATAATTCGCCATCAATAGCGAAAGGCGGTAAGCTCTGGATAAACCAGTCAGGAGCAGCTATAGGATTACCTTTACGGGTTGTCAGTGTCCTACCATCCCAAATGGCTCGAATGCCATCGAGTTTTTCACTCATCAACCAACCTGTGACATCTTGCGATTTATCGTAGGTTTTAAGTAATAAAATCTCCATGTTTTGTGCATGACACAAAGGGCTAAAACATAGCAGTACTGTTAATAGCCCTTTAAAAATCCATTTAAATGTCATCGTAGCGCTTATTCTTTTATAGTGTTGCGAATACCTTTTCTGCAGCATCTAATGTAGCTTGAATTTCTGCTTCGCCATGAGCGGCTGAAACAAATCCCGCCTCATATGAGGAAGGGGCAAGATAAACACCTTGTTCTAACATGCCGTGGAAGAATTTCTTGAAACGCTCTTGGTCGCATTTGCTGACTTGTTCGAAACCGGTCACTTGTTTTTCATCAGTGAAAAATATGCCGAACATCCCACCCACTTGATTAGTTGTGAGTGGAATACCAGCTTTATCAGCACGTTCTTGTAAACCATCAACCAGTGCTTTTGCAGTAGCTGATAAGTTTTTATGAAAGTCAGGTGCTTGTACCAATTTAAGGGTACTTAACCCAGCAGCCATGGCAACAGGGTTGCCTGATAATGTACCCGCTTGATAAACAGAGCCGAGTGGTGCAATACATTCCATTACTTCGCGTTTACCGCCAAAAGCACCAACAGGTAAACCACCACCCACAACTTTACCTAATGTTGTTAAGTCAGGTTTTACATCATAGTATTCTTGCGCGCCACCTAATGAAACACGAAAGCCAGTCATGACTTCATCAAAAATAAGTACGGCGCCGGATTGGTCGCAAATTTCACGTAAACCTTGTAAGAAACCATCTTCTGGTGGAATGCAATTCATATTGCCTGCAACAGGTTCAACAATGATGCAGGCAATTTGGTCGCCTAATTCGGCGAAGCATTCACGAACTGAATCTAGATCATTATAGATAAGGGTTAGTGTATGCTCGGCAAGCGAAGCGGGTACACCAGCGGATGAAGGTTCGCCAAGGGTTAATGCGCCCGAACCTGCTTTCACTAGTAATGAATCTGCATGGCCATGATAGCAACCTTCGAATTTAACAATTTTGTCACGGCCAGTGTAACCACGCGCAAGACGAATGGCGCTCATAGTCGCTTCTGTTCCAGAGCTCACCATGCGAACTAACTCCATTGAAGGCACTAGACGACAAAGTGTATTAGCCATTTCGATTTCGATTTCAGTCGGTGCACCAAACCCTAAACCATGTGAAACTGATTCTTGTACAGCACTAATCACTTCAGGGTGTGCATGGCCTAAAATCATTGGCCCCCATGAGCCGATGTAATCGATATAACGTTTACCTTCAGCATCGGTTATCCAGGCACCTTTACCTTCGCGGAAGAATATAGGATCGCCGCCTACACCTTTAAAGGCGCGTACAGGTGAATTAACACCACCAGGAATATGGTTTTGGGCTTCTGAAAAAAGGTCGTGATTAGTATGTGTAGTTGTCATGAGGAACCGTAATCTCGTTATATGTTAGGCGAATTAATAAGCTAACTTATGATTATATATTACCGTGATAATTTCTGGGGGAATCGAGTGACTAACTCTTCTAATAATACAGATACAAATGAGCTATGACGAAACGCGTATAGCGGTATTTATAATAGTTAACTTTGATGGTTGTACTACTTGACTCGTCGCTATAGGTCTAATCTTTTTGGAATAGAATCAAAAAAGTAAGCCTTATTAGGTGAACAAGTTTGAAGATATGCGATAATCGCGATTTATGATTAAGAATAGTACCAACCTATTATGAGCTTAAAATTTCGTATTATTGTGATTGTCACGATTATCTTATTGATCAACTTCGCTGCGGCGGGATATTTCATGGTCAAAAATGCTCGTCAGGCACTAGTTTCAGAGATGGATTCCAGTACTCAGTTGGCAAAAGGGCTACTAATCAATGCATTACCAACCTTACGATTTTCTAATGATCTAAGTGAACGCTTAAAACTAATTGTCGATAGTGTAAGAGATACCCGTCATATCCGTGCATGGTTTGAAGATATGCATGGCAAACCACTTATAGGGAATGAAGAGCAAACTCAATTTATAAATAAACCTGATGAGGTTCCTGATTGGTTTATTCGAATCATGGAGCCTGAAGCTGTTGCTTTTAGGCGACTGATTACCAAAGGTAGTAAATCGTATGGTTACCTAATTGTTGAAGCTGACCCTAGTGATGAGGTGAGTGAGGTTTGGCGAGATGTAAAAGTTTTATTTAGCCTAGGTACTTTTTTCTTAGTACTTATCTTAATACTTATTTATATAGCCCTTCGCCAAGGACTAAGATCTTTAGGTTTATTAGATGAAGCTCTTGGTAAATTAGAAAAAGGTGACTTCACTGCTCGAGTCGAAACTTCTGTTGTGCGTGAACTGGCACCGATTCAGAACCGCTTCAATCATATGGCGAGAGTATTAGAAAAAACGATGGCAGAAAACCACTCTTTAGCCGGTAATATGCTAGCTGTTCAAGAATCTGAGCGTCGTGATTTATCGCGTGAACTGCATGATGAGCTGGGACCTTGTTTGTTCGGTATTCGTGTTGATTTGTCTGAAATAGAGCGCATGGCTGCTGAGCATCATATTATTGAAATTGAAAATAAAGTTGATTCAGTTAAATCTATTACCAACCATATTCAATCGTTAGTTAGAAAGATGTTAAGTCGTTTACGACCGCTCACTCTTGATGATTTAGGCTTGGCAGATGCTTTGAGAGATATGATTCGCAATTGGCGAGAAAGACAGCCGGAGATAGATTGGGAGTGGGACTTCGTCGGAGATTGCAGTGCTTTACCTGATACTATTCAAGTAACGGTGTACCGTATTGTGCAAGAATGTATGACTAATAGTGTGCGACATGCTAAACCTAAACATGTCAAAGTAGAGTTACGTCTAGAACGAGACAATCTAAAAATAACCGTAACGGATGATGGTATAGGTTTAAAAGCTGATGTTATTCGAGGCTTTGGTTTAATAGGTATGCGTGAACGAGTCTCAGCTCTTGGAGGTCGAATTGCATTTGATACTGAAGAAGGTAAAGGGTTGCAAGTCAGGGTCTTAATACCGCTAAAGGATAAATAATGGAACATGCTGTAACAACAACGATTTTAGTAGTCGATGACCACCCGATTGTAAGAGCGGGCTGTCGACAACTTATTCAACAAATACCATCAGCAAATGTAGTTGAAGCTGAAACAGGTGAAGATGGTTATCGCTTATTCCAAGAAATCTATCCGGATATGGTGTTACTTGATATTACTCTACCTGGTATTGGTGGATTAGAAATATTAAGGAAAATGCGAGCAAATCGTGAAAATGCCAAAGTACTGATGTTTAGTATGCATGAAGACCCCGTGTTTGCATCTCGAGCCATGCAAGCCGGCGCAAGAGGTTATATCACCAAGAATAATGCTGCCGATCATCTCGTTGAAGCGGTACAAAAAGTCTTAGATGGGAAAACTTACCTTAGTCCCGACACTGCTCAGCAGTTGGCAATGTTAAATGTAGGGGCAGAGACGAGTCAGTTAAGCGATTTATCTCGCCGAGAGTTGGAAATTTTACGATTACTTGGTGAAGGTAAAAGTATGACGGAAATAGCGGATTTATTGGGTATTAGCTATAAAACTGTGGCAAATAATTTAACGCAAATAAAAAGTAAATTAGCGATTAGTAAAACTGCTGAATTAATGCGTTTTGCAATTAGTCACGGCTTATCTTCATAGCTTTTTTCTAAATTACATAGATACAGAGAGGAAGAACTTCCTGATTTATTAGGATAAGTCGCTCATTCTAAAATAGATTGATCTACGTAGAATGTATCTCAAGTTTTAAGAATTCAGCTTCTTAACCAACTTAATTTTCTCTCTCCTTCTTATTGAAGGTTTAACCAGACCCTAGTGTCTGGTTTTTTTTTGGGTGAGATCCCTGATTTTTAATTCGTTTTTGCGTTCCACTTAGCTCCATTCCTTGATAGTATTGCTCTTTAAGTTTGATATCAGTCGATAACGACATTGATTAAGACATAATTTTGTTTTGGGTTACTACATGTACAAAAAGAAATGGATTGGACTATCGCTGTCTGGACTAATGGTGCTGCTCAGCATACCTACTTTAACTTTTTCCGACAGTCTTCAAAGCTCAATAGAAGCCCAAGTAAAAACGGACATTGCAGCACAACAATCTCAAAAAAATATTGATAATGTGTCTGACGAAACAGTACAAATGTTGGCCGAGTACCGAGAAGTACTAAGACAGACGGAAAGCCTCCATGCGTATAACGAGCAATTAAATAAGCTTGTTACTTCACAAAGTGAGGAACTGGATGCAATTGATCTTCAATTAAAGAATATTGAAGCTACTCAGCGAGACATTGTTCCTTTAATGCTGAAAATGATAGATACCATGTCATTATTTGTTGAGCTGGATGTACCTTTTTTACCAGAAGAGCGTCAGCAGCGCGTAGCTCAACTACAAACCTTGATGGAACGTGCTGACGTAACCCTTGCAGAAAAGTATCGTCGTATATTAGAAGCGTATCAAGTCGAAACTGAGTATGGTCGTACTATTGAATCGTATAAAGGTGAGTTAACCCTAGATGATAAAACACGAACGGTAGATTTTCTTCGTATCGGACGAGTTAGCTTATATTACTTAAGCTTAGATGGTATGGAAGCGGGGGTATGGAAAAAACAAGCATGGCATAAATTGGGCGACCAATACAGACAGTCTATTTCACATGCTATAAAGGTTGCCAAAAAACAATTACCACCTGACTTATTAGTGTTGCCTGTTCAAACTGCGGAGGCGGCACAATGAAAAAATTAGTAGCACTTGTGCTAGCGGTCGCACTATCATCTTCTGTTTATGCGGCAGACAAACCTGAAAACTTAGACGCGCTTTTAGAACAAGTAAAACGAGAGCGTGTTTTAGAACAGCAGCAAAATAAATTACGTGAAGCTGAGTTTGTTAATGAGCGAGATCAGCAAGCGCAGTTACTTGAGCAAGCTAAAAAACAACTTGCTTTTGAGGAACAAAGAACGGAACAACTTAACCAATCTTTCCAAGATTATGAAAAGGGATTGGCAGAGAAAGAGCAGCTATTACAAGAAAAATCAGGCTCACTAGGTGAGCTGTTCGGTACGGTTCGTCAAATGGCTAATGATAGCCGTAGTGTTGTAGATGGATCGATGACGTCAGCAACAAATAAGGCTCGTACTGAGTTTTTGACTACGTTAACAGAGCGTAAGCAGCAACCTACGATTGAAGAATTACGACAGTTTTGGCTAGTCCTACAAGAAGAAATGACAGAGTCAGGTAAAGTAAGTCGATTTACTGCACCGATCATTACTGATCAGGGTGAAGTTGATGAGCGTACAGTGACTCGTATCGGCGTTTTCACAGCCTTTAGTGATGGTAAGTTCTTAAGATATTTACCTGAAACAGGTAATTTAGTGGAATTGGGTCGTCAACCTGTAGAACGTTTACGTGACTTAATTAGTGACTTTGAAAGCAGTACAGAATCAGAAATGATGCCTGTTGTCATTGATCCAACTCGCGGCGCTATTATGGCTTTATTAGTTCAAGCGCCAGATCTTAAAGAACGAATTCAGCAAGGTGGTTGGATTGGCTTTATCATTCTAGGCTTAGGTCTGGTCGGGTTACTTGTCGCTGTTCAGCGTTTTATTTATTTAACTATTGTTGGACGAGGTGTGGCTAAGCAGCAAAAACTAAGTGCTGTTAATTTGAAAAACCCTTTGGGTCGAATTTTATCGGTTTATAGCGATACCGTTCAACAAGATATTGAAACCTTAACTTTGAAATTAGATGAAGCGATTCTTCGTGAAATCCCTAAAATTGAACGAGGCCTAATCACTCTTGCCATTTTGGCGGCGATTGCCCCAATGCTTGGTTTACTCGGTACCGTTTCAGGCATGATTGAGACATTCCAGTCGATTACATTATTTGGTACAGGTGACCCTAAATTAATGTCTGGTGGTATTTCTCAGGCATTGGTAACGACTGAATTAGGTTTAGCTGTCGCGATACCGCTGCTATTAATTCACAGTGCGATATCAAGCAAAAGTAACCGTTTAGTTCAAATTTTAGATGAAGAAAGTGCAGCCCTTGTTGCACGCAATGCAGAAAAGCAGAATGGAAACTCTGACAAATAACCTCTTTAACATTGAGTTACTACTAGAAAGCGGTGGAACCGTCTTGTGGTTAATTCTGTTGTCATCCGTACTAATGTGGACGTTGATTATTGAGCGTTATATGTTTGTGTACGTCATGCACCCCAAACAAGTGAAGCAATTATTACAAAGTTGGCAACAACGAACAGAGCGTCACAGTTGGTATGCACAGAAAATAAGACAAGGCATGATCTCTGAGAGTAGCGCCTCTCTACATCAGCATTTAATGGCCATAAAAACATTGATCGTAGCCTTACCTATGCTTGGTTTATTGGGAACAGTGGATGGCATGATCCAAACCTTCGATGTATTGACTGTCTTTGGAACGGGTAATGCCCGAGGCATGGCAGGCGGAATATCTGTCGCCTTGATCACTACAATGGGTGGTTTATTAGCAGCATTGTCAGGTATGTATTTTAGTACGCAGCTAGAGCAACGTGTTGCAAGGGCAGAGGAGCAGATTGCTGATGGTTTACGTAGACACTGAATATCTAGACATTGGATACCTTGAGATGAATTATGAGAAATAGACATTCACGTCGTCAAAGTGGCGCTATAGCTGAAGTTAATATGACGCCACTTATTGATATGGTCTTTATTTTATTGATCTTCTTTATTGTGACTACTTCTTTCGTCAAAGAAACAGGTGTTGATGTGAGTCGACCTTCTGCAAAAACTGCCGTCAAAAAGGAACACGCAAATATTCTGATATCAATTACCCCCAATGGTGAGATTTGGATGGATAAACGACAAGTAGATCGTCGTGCTGTTCGTGCCAATGTTGAACGAATGCATGCTGAAAATCCAGAGGGTTCGGTGATTATTTTAGCGGATCAAGAAGCTAAAACAGGCATTTTGATTGAGGTGATGGATCAAGCACGTTTGGCTGGTGTATCAAATGTTTCCATTGCTGCTGAACGTGATTAAGGTTAACTGATTAGATGCGTTTAGCCATTGGCTTAATTGTTGCGATAGTGGTCAATTTTGGTTTGTTTACCTTAATGCAGAAAATGACCTCTTCAGATAGTATTGATCGTGTAGTCACCGAAGATATACGCTTATTAGATTTTGTGCGTCTTAAGCGTGAAACTCAAACTGAAACAAAAAAGCGAGAGTTGCCAAAGAAACCACCACCGCCTAAGAAGCCACCACCACCACCAAAAGCACCAGCACCAAAAGCAGACAAATTAAAAGCACCTACACCAAAATTGGATGTACCCCGGATTGATGTACCTCTCAATATAGCTGGTGGTCCTTATTTAGGTGATTTCTCCAATGCACCTAGTGCAGCACCTGCAGCTCCGGTTACTGCGCCTACAATGGATGACGAAGTGATACCGTTAGTACGGATCCCGCCTCGTTATCCACGTTCTGCATCTCGTAGAGGGATAGAAGGTGTGGTGACAGTGTCGTTTATGATTACTAAAGATGGCCAAGTTCGTGACCCCGTTGTTGTGAGTGCCAAGCCTGAAAATATCTTTAACAATGCTGCATTAAAAGCAATTAAAAAGTGGAAGTTTAAAGCTAAGCTTGTGAATGGGCAGCCTGTAGAGCGTCAAGCCACACAAGATATTGAATTCAAGTTGGCCAAATAAATGATACAACTCAAGCAACTTATTGCTATTTTATTGTTACTGCATATCTCACCGCTGTGGGCCAAAAGTGATGATAAGTACCTACTGACCGAAAAAACATATAAGGCACTCAGTGTAGCCCAAGAGTTAATGGCGGAAGATAAAAATACCCAAGCTGAAAAGCAGTTGAATAAATTGCTAAGCGAAGTAACTGCGGGTTCTTATGAACAAGCTGTTGTGCAGCAAACTTTGGGTTATTTGTATTCGAGTAAAGAAAACTACAAAAAAGCCAGTCAGTTGTTTCAGCAAGCATTAGATTCAAAAGCACTACCTGATAAGGTGAGCCGTGATTTGCAATACAATCTAGGCCAATTATTGCTGGCGGATGATCAATATAAGAAAGGTGTTCAAATTTTAGAACAATGGTTACAGAATGAAGCTCAGCCGCCTACTAGTGCTCGAGTCTTGTTAGCGAGCGCCTACTATCGACTTCAAAGTTATACTAAAACTATTGAACACATTAGCATTGCAATTAAGAAAGATAAGTCTGCAAAAGAGGCGTGGTATCAAATATTGTTATCGGCTCACTTGGAGCTTAAGCAATATAAATCAGCCATTAAAGTATTAGAAACACTCGTTTCAACATATCCTTACAATAAAACGTATTGGTCACAGTTAGCATCGCTCTATCTACAACAAGATAAAGACTTTACGGCCTTAGCAGTGAAGATGTTAGCTCAACGTTTAGAGCTTGGCGATAGTAAGACATTGATTAATTTAGCTGATATGTATCGTTATTTGAGAGTGCCATACAAGTCCGGTAAATTATTAGAGTCCGCATTAGATGCAGGAGTTATTGATGCGAATTACGATAACTTGAATAAATTAGCAGATAGTTGGCTAGCGGCTAAAGAAAATGTAAAAGCAGTTGAAGTGTTAAAACAATTAACTGCATTAGATAGCAGTGGCGAGTCAGATCTAAAGCAAGGTCGAGTATTATTTGGTATGGAAAAGTGGCAGCAAGCGGAGCAGTCATTGTCGAAAGCTGAGGAAAAGCTATCAGGAAAAAAAGTCGGTATGACTGCTTTGCTAATAGGAATGACTCAATTTCACCAAAACCATTTACAGCAAGCGAAAAAGAATTTTATCAAGGCTACCAAATACAAAGGAGAGCGTAATCAAGCAGGACAATGGTTACGGCATATAGAACGATTATTAGAGGAACAGTCTAATGAAAAGTCGTGAAGACTTAAAGCTGCAACTGGTCGAACACTATAAATGGTTGCGCCAATATGGTTGTAATGATTCTCATAGTGGCAATGCATCATTTCGTTGGCAGGATGAAGTCTGGGTAACACCAACTGGCTGTTGTGCTGATACTTTACAAGCTGACGACTTAATTTGCTGTGATATTAGTGGACGAGTTGATGAGGGCGCTTCACTTGATGCGCCATTACATATTCAGATCTATCAGAAAAATACCAAGGCTCAGGCAGTATTTCATAGTCATGGCCCTCATACTGTTGCAATGACTTTTTCTGGCCAAGACTTTGTGCCGATTGATTTTGAAGGGCAATATTACTTTCCCTTAGTTCCTGTTATTACTATCGCTTATGATCGCTACGTTCATGAAGCACCAGCGGCAGTTGCGAATGTGTTGGCCGATCATAAAGTTACCGTTGTAAGAGGACACGGCGTGTATGCAGTAGCAGAAACAATCAACCTTGCTTATAAGTGGAGTTGTTCTGTGGAACTATCGGCTAAAACGGCTTGGTTAGAAAAGCAGATTAATTAAAATAACAATCACTGTAACTTTGCTGTGACTTATTAGTCAAAGCACTTCCATAAATGTATAAGGACGTTGAAATGTCATCAGCTGACTATTTGAGAACGCCATTGCTGACTGGTAATGATATCGAAGCGAAACGTGCAGAAATAAAAGCATATTTTAATGCTACGTCTGATCGCTATGAGTCTTTGTTTGAAGTATTAATTGATGATAAAGCTTATTATCAGCGGCCTATTCCGTTGAGGCACCCACTGATTTTCTATTACGGGCATACAGCTACTTTTTTTGTTAATAAACTTATTTTGGCTGGCTTAATACAAAAGCGTATCAACCCCGATTTTGAATCAATGTTTGCTATAGGTGTTGATGAGATGAGCTGGGATGATCTCAATCAAACTCATTATGACTGGCCGGAAGTGAGTGCTGTTAAAGCTTATCGTCAGCAAGTCCGGGCCTGTATCAATAACTTAATCGACTCGGCCCATCTGAGTTTACCGATCGATTGGGATAATCCTTGGTGGACGATTCTGATGGGCATTGAGCATGAGCAAATTCATATCGAAACATCATCTGTATTGATTCGACAACAAAATTTAGAGTGGATTAAACCTCATCCAGCTTGGAAGACTTGTCAAAATAGCGGGCTTCCTCCTGAAAATTCATTATTAACGGTATCTGCTGGAAGGGTTGAGTTAGGTAAACCCTATGATGATCCAATTTATGGTTGGGATAATGAGTATGGTCATCATCAAGCTGATATAAAGTCATTTGAAGCAAGTAAGTACTTAGTTAGCAATTATGAGTTTTTAGCGTTTGTTGAAGCAAATGGCTATAGTAATGATGACTATTGGTTAGAAGAAGGACTGCAATGGCGTAAGTTTACCAAAGCCAAGCATCCTACCTTTTGGATAGATTCAGAACAAGGCTGGCAGTGCCGATTAATGACTGAAGTCATCGCGATGCCGTGGGATTGGCCTGTTGATGTGAATTATCATGAAGCAAAAGCATTTTGTAACTGGAAAGCTGAACAAACTGGAGAGGCCGTTCGTTTACCCTCTGAGGATGAATGGTACAGATTGTATGAGCAGGCTGGAGTCAGTGAACTCACACAGCAGCAAGCAAGTGCTAACTTACACTTAGACCATTACGCTTCTTCTTGTCCAATTAGCCAATTCTCTCAGGGTGAGTTTTTTGATGTGGTTGGTAATGTCTGGCAGTGGACAGAAACGGCTATCTATCCTTTTGATGACTTCAAAGTACACCCTTATTACGATGACTTTACAATGCCAACTTATGATGGTCGGCATGGTCTGTTTAAAGGCGGCTCGTGGGCTTCGTGTGGCAATGAAACTCAACGTGCTGCTCGATATGCCTTCCGCAGGCATTTTTTCCAACATGCCGGTTTTCGCTATGTTGTCGCTGAACCACTTAAGGAGCCTGTAGTGTCTCACTATGAAGACGATAAAATGCTATCTGAATATGCTGAATTCCATTATGGCGATAGCTATTTTGGTGTTGATAACTTCCCGCAGCGTTTAGCCCAAATTGCAATTGATGCCATGGGTGATAAACCTGCTGTTAAGGCTCTAGACTTAGGTTGTGCAGTTGGTCGAGCTAGTTTTGAGTTAGCAAAGCATTTTGATCATGTTACTGGTATAGATTTCTCAGCACGATTGATTAACCTAGGGGTTCAACTTGCAGAGCAAGGTGTGACGCGGTATAGCATCGCAGATGAAGGTGACTTGAGATTATATCGCGAGCGACATTTAGCTGATTTAGGTTTGGATGATGTTACTGATAAAGTTGAGTTTTTACAGGGTGATGCTTGTAATCTGAAACCTATTTTTACAGGCTATGATCTAGTATTAGCAGCTAACCTAATCGACCGCTTGTATGAACCAGCCTTATTCTTAAACTCAATCCATAGTCGTATTAATCAGGGCGGAGTATTAATGATTACCTCACCTTATACATGGCTTGAAGAACATACTAGTAAAGAAAATTGGGTAGGAGGCTTTAAACAGGATGGTGAAAACGTCACTACCATCGAAGGGCTTAAAGCGATGTTGGGCGAGCATTTTGAATTAATATCCGAGCAACAAGTTCCTTTCGTTATTAGAGAGACTAGTCGCAAACATCAGCATACCTTGTCAGATGTGAGCATTTGGGTGAAAAAGTAATGACTAACTTTGATCAAATAATTGATAGAACTACGAGTGACAGTGTTAAATATGATGCACGTAAAGCAGTATTTGGTCGAGAAGATGTAACACCACTTTGGGTGGCTGATATGGATTTTCCAGTCCCTGATGCAGTGAGCAAAGCCTTAATTGAGCGGGCAAAACATCCAGTGTTTGGGTATACCTTACACTCAGACTCAATGTTTGAAGCGATGCAAGATTGGTTTTTAAAACGGCACAATTGGGTGATAGCCCAAAAAGAGATCATTATGTGTCCTGGAGTTGTACCTTCGATGCATGCCGCTATTCTTGCTTTGTCAGAGCCAGGCGATAAAGTGATCGTGCAACCTCCTGTTTATCCACCTTTTTTTAGCGCTGTTACGGAAACAAAGCGTGAGTTACTTTTAAACCCACTAGTAATAAAAGATAAGCAATATCAGATTGATTTTGACCATTTAGAACAATGTGCTGCACAAGGGGCAAAGCTATTATTGTTGTGCTCTCCGCATAATCCTGTCGGCCGAGTCTGGTTGAATGAAGAGTTAGAGAAATTACTTGATATAGCCCGTCGCTATGATTTGATTATTATTTCTGATGAAATTCATGCTGACTTAGTTTTTCCTCACTATCAGCATACAGCGCTTGCTACTTTAACAGACGATGTCAGTATTGTATCTGTTGTGTCACCGAGTAAGACTTTTAATATTGCCGGTCTAGGGTTGTCCTGTTTGGTTTCTAAAAATATTGAACATCGCAAAGCGATTAAAAAAGTATTTGAAGAGTGGCACATGAGTGCATGTAATCCTTTTAGTATTGTTGCATTTGAAGCTGCGTACCGCAATGGTGCCGATTGGTTGGATGATTTGATGGAGTATCTGGCACAAACCAAGTTAGATGTGGAAGCTTTTTTTGAGAAAAATCTACCCGCGATTAAAGTATTTGAGGCGCAAGGTACCTACTTGTTATGGCTTGATTGTCGATCATTAAACATGACGGATTCAGAGTTAAAATCCTTTTTTATTGATAAGGCAAAGTTAGGTTTAAATACAGGATTGAGCTTTGGTGAGTCGGGTAGTGGTTTTATGAGACTTAATATTGCAGCGCCAAGAGTGGTTATTATGAAGGCGTTAAATGACCTTAAACTCGCTTTTGATAAAAGAACATCAGTTTGAATTTTTTAACTATAGTAATAGTAAAAACTTAAATCGGGAATTTCTTCACTCCTAAAATATTGTCATACTAGTGTAAAATCAAATCGTTACGATAGCACTTAATAAAGAACGAAGTATTTACTTCGATTTCTGATATTCAAGATGAACTTCATTGCAAAGGAAGAGTTGAAATGACAACAATTGGTACAGCAGCTGGCACCGTATGGACTTACCTCGATACGAATGGAGCAAGTAGTGCAACTAAGATAGCGAAAGACACAGGCTTGGATGCGAAAAGTGTACAACGCGCTATTGGCTGGTTGGCAAAAGAAGATAAATTACTTATTTTGACTAAAGGTCGAACAGAGACTATTTCTTTAAAATAAAGATAAGCCTGCATGGTAGCGCATGTTGGCTTTTTTATTGTGCTGCTTGGTGAATGGTGAATGCGCCTCGAATATCACCTACAGAAAACCCTGTTGCTTGATCGTCAGGGTACAGTGTATGAATCCTTGCTTGCACATTAGCAGCGATATTACTGCCATGACAGGTCAAACAGACTTGCCCTGTCGGTATCGCTTTCATCATTCGCATCTCTATTCCTTCATCAGTAGATATTGCTTCGCTGAATGCTAATGAATTTATTGAATCACCGCTTTGTTTGAGATACTCGAATTGAGTCAAGATTTCAGACTCCCACTTATCTGCTTTATTCTTGTTATTGCGAACTTTGAGACTCGTACGACCTATTTTCATATTGTATTTTTGGGATAGATTTTCAGCTATCTTAGGCGCGACTTGATTACAAACTGTAATTGCCTCAATCGGACCACCTGCCTTCATTGCAGTAATTAACTCAGCTTTTAGCGAAGTTGCAAACTCTTTGATGGCTGATTGGCTTTGTTGTGTGAATGCCAAATGTTCATTGGCGGAAGCATTAAAAGAGAGTAAAGCGGTTAATAAGATGGCTATTTTCACTATAAAACTCCTATTTTATTCATAAGTATTATTAGGCTTGGAATCATGATTAACCAAGCTATTATTGGACTTAAAAGGTATCGGTATAGGCGACTGATAGGTTTAAATCCAACGCCGTGAATAAACCCTAGCATGATGCCTAATAGCAATAGCATTAAAAAATTATGATTAACGCTATTGTCGTTGTTCGTTACAGTATTTGGTGCAAGCAAAATAACCGTAGAGAGTACTATAGCGAGCAATAACGAAAGTGACTTACTTAGTGTGCCGTACATGTTGTTAGTCAGCGTTATCCATATCTTCTGATTCCAGCCACATCACGTTAATAATGCCGAAAGCGACAGCAAGAAGCACACCCAAAAGCCATGTGAAATACCACATCATTATCTCCTAATAGGTTGTATGTTGATTGCTACGAATAAAGTGTGTGTCTAATTGACGCCACATTTTTCTATAAGTCCAAAAACTATAGAGAGCAATAATAGGTATAAAGATGACTGCCACCCAAAACATAATTTGAAGCGTCAATAAACTAGATGTTGCATCCCACAATGTTAAGCTACTGTTAATAGCTGTACTCGAAGGCATAATAAATGGAAATAAAGAAAACCCTGCAGTTAGAATGATGCCTGTAATAGCTAAGCTACTGCCCACAAAAGCTAGGCCTGCGCGATCATTATGAGCTGAGATATAAACGGTTATTGCACCCAGAAAACCTAAAATAGGTGCTGCTACCATCCATGGATATAAACCATAATTAGTCAACCATGCACCTGCTTGTTGACTGACTTGCTTCTGTTCTGGTGTAAAGGCTAAATTTGCATCAGGCATAGAGTTGATAACAAAACCATCGATGCTATAAGTAAGCCAGCCCCCTGCTGTTGCAAAAAGTATGATCAACAGTAGGGATGTCAACTTTGCAGTACTGCGTGATCGCGCTTCTAGACCATCTAAAGTACGCATTTGAAGCCATGTCGCACCATGCATTACGACCATGGTTAAACTGATAACACCAGTTAATAAGGAGAAGGGGTTTAATAGATGTAAGAATGTGCCAGTGTAGAAAGGACGCATAAATTCATCAAAATGGAATGGCACACCAATGAGTAAATTACCAAAAGCGACGCCAAAAATCACAGGAGGAACAGCACTACCAACAAATATACCCCAGTCCCAGCTAGTACGCCAAGCAGGGCTGCTTAATTTACTACGGTAATCAAAGCCAACTGGCCGAAAGAAAAGGGCGAACAGCGTAATCATCATCGCTAAATAGAAGCCTGAGAATGCCATTGCATAAACTAAGGGCCATGCTGCAAATAGGGCTCCGCCTGCTGTTACTAACCAGACTTGATTTCCTTCCCAGTGGGGACCAATGGAATTAAGCATGATACGTCGCTCTTCATCACTATTACCTATTAACGGCAATAATGTTCCAACGCCCATATCAAAACCGTCTGTAAGAGCAAATACAATCAGTAAAACACCTATTAGTGCCCACCAAATTAGTTTGAGTGTTTCATAGTCTAAGGTCATTTTTGATTATCCTTTAGGATGAATTTCAAAGTGATAACGACCTGTATGCAAACTACTAGGGCCTAATCGTGCAAAGCGAATCATCAGGTACATTTCGACAATAAATAGCAATGTATAAAAAACAATAAATGCCATTAGACTGCTGTATACCGTGTCAACGGAGATACTTGAAACGGATAAGTGTGTAGGTAAAATACCACTGATTGACCATGGTTGACGGCCTACCTCAGCAACGACCCAACCAGCTTCTGCAGCAATCCATGGCAGAGGCAGTGCGAATAAGGCTATTCGTAATAACCAAGGTTTTTTATACTCTTGTCGTTTGGCACAGTGATAGAAAGCGAGAGCAAAGATAAGTAGCATGGCGACACCACTTGCTACCATAATTCTGAAACTCCAAAATAATGGTGCCACAGGCGGAATTGAGTGGCGAGCAGCAAGTTTAATTTGCTCATCCGTTGCATTACTTACATCATCTGTATATTTTTTCAATAATAGCCCATATCCTAAGTCATTTTTAACTGCTTCAAAGCGTTGCTTAGTATTGTCATCTTTTTGACCGCTTCTTAGTTGCTCTAGTAGCCCATAAGCAATTATCCCATTACGAATACGGTGCTCATTTTCAATAATAATGTCATGGATCCCCATTACTTCTTCATTAAAAGAGCGAGTTGCAATTATCCCCATGAGGTAAGGGATCTTGATGGCATAATCTGTTTCCATTGTGTCGTCATTCGGCATACCGAATAAAGTGAATGCTGCCGGTGCTTCTTCTGTGTGCCATTCAGCTTCAATGGCGGCTAACTTAGTTTTTTGAACATCACCAATTTCATAGCCACTCTCATCACCAAGTAAAATAACTGAGAAAATAGAAGCTAAGCCAAAACCTGCTGCGATGGCGAAAGAACGTCGTGCAAAACCAATATCACGACCTTTTAATAAATAATAAGCACTAATGCTTAATACAAACATGGCGCCTGTAACGTAACCTGCCGCGACAGTATGAATAAACTTAACCTGTGCAACAGGGTTAAGAATAACTTCTGAGAAATTAGTCATTTCCATTCGCATGGTGTCGTAATTAAACTCTGCGCCAACTGGATTTTGCATCCAGCCATTAGCAATCAGAATCCACAAGGCAGATAGGTTTGAGCCTATAGCTACGAAAAAGGTAGACATTAAATGCTGCTGTTTGCTTAAACGATCCCAACCCAGCAAGAACATTCCCACGAATGTCGATTCGAGCATGAATGCCATCATGCCTTCTATAGCGAGTGGGGCACCAAAAATATCACCGACATAGTGAGAGTAATATGCCCAGTTAGTTCCAAATTGGAACTCCATGGTGAGTCCTGTTGTGACGCCAAGAGCAAAGTTGATAGCAAATAATTTGCCCCAAAACTTAGTCATATCTTTATAAATCTGCTTGCCTGTCATGACATAGACAGACTCCATAATGACTAACATCCACGATAAACCGAGTGTCAATGGCACGAATATGAAGTGATACATTGCCGTAATGGCAAACTGTAATCGAGATATATCGACGAGTTCTTCAGAAATCAATGGGGTTCTCCTTGCGCAGTACCATGATTAAATAGTTTGTCAGCAACTGTCTGAGGGCTATCTATCGCCTGTGGCTCATCGAAAAAATAATGCCAAATGATAAATAGCAAGATAACTTTTATTATCAGAACCACAATAATCTCCCTGAATAAGCGTTTATCTTGGGTAGGTTTGCTCACCATTTCACCGTCATTTTAGGTCAATAAATTACCTATATAAAATAGGGTTACCATAATTGTAACAGTGAACACGATAGCTCGTTTATTGAATTGGGCTATGTGTTATTTGCCGTTTAGTTATGGCAACGAATATATTTTGTATTAAAAACTTAATTAAAAGCATTACCTGAGTGACAG
>NODE-77-length-33114-cov-5.8297_pt1 | contig 33114 bp, 36 predicted proteins | sample MGYA00139097_ERZ477577 | MGnify/ENA metagenome assembly ERZ477577
AAGGAAAATTATTTGGCACCATAGGAATTAACACTCCTAAAAATTCTAAATATTTCTCTGAAAACTATCTCGATATTCCCATTCATAAATATATTAGACAATATGAAAAAAAAATTATTCCCCAAAAATCAATTGCTGAAATAACCTGTTTGGCAACTGATAAAGGTGATTTTTATAGTCGAGTTTTATTAATGATAGCATCTTTATACTGTGTAAAAATTAACTATCCATATGCTATTACGACAATTACGGAATACCTTATCGAGACAAGTGTCAAGAAATGCTTCTGGGACTTCCATAAGGTATCACCCGCACTACCTGAAAAGGTCAGTAAAACAACAAAAGAAGAATGGGGAAAGTATTATTCATTTAACCCATGCACTGGATGGATCAATAATATTTCAACTAAAAAAAATATAAAACTCAAAGAAACTTTCGAAGCAATTTTTTCAAAAAAAATAATGGATTTATTATGAATATTTTATCTGAACATTTATTTAAGAAACTAGAAAAAAGAAAAGAAGATATTCTTATCTATAGAGATGAAAAAAAATACAGAGTTAAAGATGTTTTAGATGAAATAAAAAAGCTAGAAACTTCATTTAAAAACCTAACAGACAATCTAAAAGTAGGTCTTATTATTAATGATCCCTACAATTATGTCATACTTGATTTACTCCTTATAAAAAAAGGATACTTAAATATTACAATTCCTGAAGAATTCTCCGATGATCAAATAAAAAATTTTCTCGACTACACTGATATAATTATTACCGACAAAAAATATCTCAAAGAAAGAATTAATAAAATCATTTGTAATAAAAAATGCTACCTCCTTCAAGAAGAAGTTTTCAACATCGATTTACCTTTGCCTCTAAATACAGATATCCCATATGCATGTAAAATAACTCATACATCAGGGACGACATCTTCTCCAAAAGGAATCGTTCATTCTTTTGAAAATATTTTCAACTCTACAAATAATATCTTAGAGAGAATGGGGCAAAACAAAAAATGGTCATATTTTTCAATAAATCCTCTCTCGCTCCTTATTGAGCAAATTTTTCTTATCTATATTCCAATTTTATCAAATGGTTCTATTTACTTAATAGATGAAAAAACTCCACCCTATGGGGTTAAAAATTATGATTCATCTTACTATCTAGAGAAGACTATTTATTCAAAAGCAAACTTTTTTTTCTTCCCTCCCAAGATAATAGAAGATATGAGAAAAGTATTATCTGAAAACAATAAATTAATGCAAAAGTTAAAAAAAAGAGAAGAAAAATATTTTATTTTAACAGGAGGGGGTAAAGTTAACGCCGAAATACTTAGTGATCTTTATAATAAAGGCATCGCTATTTATGAAGGCTACGGCTTAAGCGAAAATGCATCGGTGACATCACTTAACTCTAAAAAAAATGCATTTCATAAAATAGGATCAGTTGGCAAAGCATTGGAAAATAATTTTGTAAAACTGATAAACGATGAAATTTACTTAAAATCAAATTCTCTATACATTGGTCATCTAGAAAAAAATAAATATATTGAAAGAAAAGATGATTATCATGCAACTGGCGACATAGGAGAAATCGACAAAGATCTTTTTATTCATATTAAGGGAAGAAAAAAAAGTGTCATTATATTATCAAGTTCAAGAAATATATGCCCTGAACACATCGAGTCTATTTACCAAACAAACTCTCAAATCGAATCAATCGTTGTAATAGGAGATGGCTCTGCTTATTTAACAGGCATTGTTTTATGTTCTTGCCAATTCAATGATGAAATCTTTAAAAAAGAAAACATCTTAATCGAAAAGAAAGTACCTGACTTTGCTATTATAAAAAAATTCATCCTAATCAAAAACAAAAATCAATTTAGAAAAAAATTTTTCACTGTAACCAACAGACCGAGGAGAGCACTTATCCAAAAAGAAGTGTCTAACTTAAAAAATGAATATTAAAAACAACATAATTAAAAGTCAATTATCTAAAGATGGCATTGCTCTTATCAGGAACGAAGAAACAACATATGAACAATTCATCTCTCTTATAGAAAATAATTCATCTCATATTTGCATAGACCCAGCAAGAAAAGGGATGGCCCCAGGTTTGGTCAGTTCTGGAACAGAAGAAATAGGGCTTCATCTTGAAAATGGGACATTTTGTAATGTTCCCCATCTGTGTTGGTTTTTTTGTGAAAAAGCTCCGGAAAAAGGATCAAGAACTACTTTCTGTGACGGTGTTAAAATTTGGTCCCATCTTTCTAAAAAGACTAAAAAAATTTTTATTTCTAAAAAAATAAAGTTCGAAAGGATTTTTTCTATTGGGCAATGGAGAAATATACTCTCTAATTATGATCCCTCGTTTTGCATGGAAAAATCCACTCAGGATGACATTATTCGTTTTGGAAATAAATTCGAAGGACAAATATTTAAAAAGCACACCCATGGGAGTGTGATTTCAGAGTTTACAACAAGTGCTGTTTTAAAAAGTAATTTTTCCCAAAATTTTTCTTTCGCTAATAGCTTATTTACTCCATCTTACAACTACGCTCCTCCCGTTATTACTTTTGAGAATGGAGAAGTAATTGATCCATCTATATTGAAAGAAATTGAACATCTTACAAAAAAATTTACAGTATCACATGATTGGAAAGATGGTGATATTCTTGTGCTTGACAACCATAGAATTATGCACGGGCGTGAAAAAATTATTAGCAAAAATAGAAAAATATATAATATTATGAGTTTTATTTAAAAAGGTTATTAAATGAATATTCTTATCCTCACAAATACAAGTGGTGACAATCACAATTTGGCCCAAAAATACAAAGACTTCGCTAGAAAGAAAAATATTAACAGTGATTTTCTCTTTCTAGATAAAACTCATCTACCACTTTTTGGAAACATCTCTGAATTAAGTCAAATTCAATCAGAAATACTAAAAACAAGTCGCCAGAAATTTATCAAGGCAAACGCTTTGGCCATTTTTCTTCCTGAATATAACGGCAACATTCCTCCCACCTTAACAAATCTTCTTTGCTGGCTTAGTGTTGACACAAAAAATCACTGGCGATCTCTTTTTATAGGAAAAAAAATACAATTAGGAACAGTAAGTGGAAGCTTTGGCCATTACTTTTTAATAAGTTGCCGTTTACAATTCGCCCATATGGGTTGTCACGTGCAACCTTTGGTCCTCATTGAAAATGCTCACCAAAAGATAAATGATAATGATCTCGAATTAGCTGTAAAACAAATTTTAAACTAAAGAAAAATATAATGTCTCAAAATAAAAAATTCCTATCTTACTCGCTAATGATTCTATGCTCTTTTTTTGTGGCCTCTTCTTTCCCCATTGCATATGAACTAAATAAAAATGTTCCTATTGAGGTTTCGCTTTTTCTACGCTTTACTTTTTCCTCAATCTTTTTCCTTCCATTTATTTTAAAATCAAAGAACAAGTTAGATCTATCAGCTAAAACTCTTTTTAAAAATGCTCTAGTCTCCTTTTTTTCTGTTTCTTTTTTTATTGGGATGTTTTTTTCTCTTCAGCACACAACTGCCTTAAAGACTAGCTCTATCTATACATTAATGCCTGGTTTCACCTTCTTTTTTTCTCTTTTTTTTCTTAAGGTTTTATTTTCAAAAAAAACTTTACTATGTTTTTCAACTGCTCTCTTTTCATCAATATTCATTATATCAAGAGGAGAATTAAAACTCATTTTAAGCTCTCCTAACTTTGGTGACCTTATCTTTCTTTTTGCCACCATTTCCATGGCCATCTACAATGTCTCCAGCAAAAAACTCAGAGGCAATCAAAGTGTTTTTCATTTCACTTTTTGGATTTTATTTTTCAGCACTTTTTACACTTTTCTTTTTTACTACAAAGAACTAATCCATTTCAACTACAGCCTTATTGAATTTGCAGACATCTTCCGCATAATTTATCTTATTTTATTTTGTACAATATTCTCATTTTTCATTATTCAATATGCCACTAAAACTATTGGTCCAAGTAAAATGAGTTCATTCTCTTATCTCACTCCAGTTTTTGTCTACTTAATAAATTTAATTTCAGGAAAATTTCTTTTTGAACTAAAGTATCTCATTCCAATTCTATCTCTTCTTGTATGTGTCATTTATATGAACGGAGATAAGAAGTGAAAACTTTTTCAATCTTATGCTTCTCTCTTTTATTGTTTCATAATCTTCATTCTCAAGATATTTGCAGCAGAGAAGATATTGAGTGCACATATAAAAAACAATCAATCCCTCATCTTGTTATAAAGAAAAAAGGTCTAGAGAATAAAAAAGTTTTTTATCTCCTTCATGGGATAACTCAAAGTTCATTACAATGGACAAAAATAAACTGCCAATGGTGTTTTGGAAAAGCAACTCTATCGATATTAGAAAAAGGTTATCAAGTAGTTCTTTTGGATGCTCCAGGGCATGGTTTTCGCCACAATTCAATTGACTCTGATCTTTTACTTCAAAAACTATGGAGTAACGATATTTCACATTTTTTTGACCTATCTGAACAATATGCTCATGATTTGAAAATATTAATAAATCAGTCAGTTCTTAAACCAAAGTCAATTGGAGGTTTTAGCTTAGGAGCTGCTAGTCTTTTGGCCTACCTTTCCTTGTTTGATGATTTTTTTGAATCTGTTCATCTTTTTGGCATACCTACAAACATCCCTGTTGGTAATAAAAAAACAAATGATCATTTTTTTACTTGGAATAAAAACATCAAAAATAATAAATTTGGAAAATTAAATGTCTATCACGCTAATAAAGATATTTTCTCTTCTCTATCATCCTTAAATCAACTAATGGATCAACATACAGATTATAAAGTTTTTACATTTGAAGAAGATCATGATTTATCAAATATTTTTAACTATTTTCGGCCTCCATGGTGAGGCCCTAATTTAGAATGATGAAATTAAAACTTTATAAAAATGGTTATCAAGTATTCGTTACTATTTCACATGAATAATCCAGGTTATATCGAGAAGATATTTCTTTTAATATTGGAGTCCTTTTTGCAATAGAATCAAAACCAAGGATAGATTCATCTCTAAACTATTAAATACCTACCTATTAACCGAAATTAATACTATAAATTATTGCTCAAAGGACAAAAAATTGAAAAAAACCATTCTTTTATTTTTAACATTTATAAATCTTGCTGCTGCGGAAATCGATATCAAGAAAGAATTAAATTTTAAAACAGCAAAAAACATCCTTTCCTATTCACAGAGTAACAAGAAAATAAAGATCATTAATTTCTGGGCCCCATGGTGAGCTCCTTGTTTAAAAGAAATTGAAGAAATAGCAAAACTAAGAAAGGAATTTAAAGACATTGAAATAGTAATTGTAAGTATTATAAAAAATCCTGGAGATCTTGCAAAAGCGAAGAAGGCCATTCGAAAGTTTAACATAAAGGATGAAGGTCTTTTTTTTGATGACAACAAAATTAAAGAAGTCATCACGCCAATGGGGATTATAAATCTCCCTGTTAATTTTTTCTTTGTAAACGATACCCCTTACAAGATAATTGTTGGAAAAACATATTTTCATAAAATAATAGAAGAGATAAAGAGAGAAATTTCACAAAAAATCCCTCTCAACTTGAATCATCCTCTTCTCTAACATTAACCTTACTTCCTCAAACTCTTCTTCAGTCATATTAGCAGGAACAGAGATTGCCTCACCATAAAGGATATGTACTTTGCTAAAAGGTTTGGCCAAACGAAACTTATCCCAACTCTTAAATTCCCAATATTTTTCAGGACAGGCCAAAACGGGAAGAATATAGGCCTGAGACTGTCTGGCCATATCAATAATACCCGGCTTTACCTTGAGGGCGGGTCCTTTTGGCCCATCAACTGTAACTGCACCAGGACGTCCTTCTTTAATTTTCTCGATCATTAATTCTTTGGCGGCCCTCCCTCCTTTATCTACATTTCCTCGACGCGAACTTCCTCGAACGGGAATATGGCCAAAAAGTTTCGACGCGCGCGCAATAAATTCTGCATCTTTTGACTTTGAAGCAATAACCACAAAACCTTTTTCTTTTACAGAACAGTAGGTACTCAAAAGATCTTTGTGCCAAACAGAATAAATAAAAGAGCGTCCTTTTTTTTCTTTAACCTCATCGAGATAGTGTTTGTTATGAGACCTAAACCGGTAAGATTTTTGGAAAAACTTCATTAAGAGAAAAGTTAAAAAAGAAAGAAAGTTCGTCATTATAAAAGGCCTGTCACGTTAAGGTTTCCATCCTCTAAACTACCATAAAAAGACCATTCCTTTTCTCCTTATTTCCAAAAAATCAAAAAAATACGTAGTTTGTGCGTATTTACTTATTCTCCCTTCATCTTTAAAAAAACAAATAACTTAATGCATAAATTAAAAAATAAAGATGGAGCAACATCAGATGAACCTTACAAGAAAACTCAAAATTCAAGAACTAAGCTTTTTTCAAGAGGAAATAGAAAAAATTGAGATCTTCTGCCAAGGAAATTAAAATGAATAACTATTTATCTATTATCCCACCCTTCTTAACTATTTTTTTTGCTATTCTTACAAAAAGAGTTGTCTCGTCTTTAGTTATTGGTATTACGACAGGGTCATTTATTATTGCCAATGAAGCAAATACAAACTTCTTCATGGAAACATTAAAAAAGTTTCTTCAAGTTGTTATTAGTGACAACAGTGTTCGATTTGAAAATCTGAATATTATTATTTTTCTTATTCTCCTAGGAACAATCATTAGTTCAATGAATCGAAGTGGTGGGATTGATAAACTTTCTATCTATATTATTCAAAGGGTTAAAACTCGTCTTTGGGCCGAACTTGCTATTATTTTCATGGGGCTTCTTATTTTTATTGATGATTATTTTAATAGTCTTGCGGTCGGGAGTATTTCTCAACGTGTGGCCGATAAAATGAAAATATCTCGCGCTAAGCTTGCTTACTATCTTGATTCAACGGCAGGCCCTGTTTGTATTATTGCTCCTATATCAAGCTGGGGCGCTAGCATTGTTGTCCTACTTGGATCGATACTCCATGAAAAAAATATTTCTTCTTTCACGGGTATTTCTCTTTTTATTCAATCAATTCCTTATAACTATTATGCTATCCTTACTGTTGTTATGACTATTCTTGCGGCCATTTTTAATCTTAATTTTTTTCATATGAAAAAAATGGAAGAAAGTGTCCCTGTTGAAGAAGAATCTGATAGCTTTGAAAAAGTTTATTTAAAAGAATGTTTTGAGGTTTTAATTCCTATCATAACTCTTTTTTTCTCTACTGTTTTTTTGATGTTTCTTACAGGTCATCTCAATTCAAAGAAAGAGTCTTTTGAAATCATGGCCGCGCTTCAAAATTCAAATATTAGTTTTTCTTTAATTGCAGGAGGGTTGCTTTCTATTTTTTCTATTTTCATTATTCAATTAGTGAATAGCGAGAAAAGAATTTTAACAAAGAACGATCTTTTTCACGGAGTTAAACTAATGATCCCCGCTATTGTTGTTCTTTTACTCGCGTGGGGGCTGGCCAATACTATTCGTGATCTTGAAACGGGTAAATATATTGCAGAGATGACAAAAGAGCTAAATATTTCGTTTCAATTTATTCCTCTTTCTTTATTTCTCATTGCAGGTGTAATGGCCTTTTCAACAGGAACTAGTTGGGCCACGTTCTCGATGCTTCTTCCTATTGCTACAGATGTTGCTCAAATAAATAACATTGAATCACTTCCTCTGCTTGTAGGTGCGGTTTTAGGAGGGTCTGTTTTTGGCGACCACTGTTCCCCGATTTCTGACACCACTGTTCTTTCATCTGTAGGTGCTGGCTGCAATCACATTGACCACGTCCTCAGCCAAATGCCTTATGCTCTCATTGTGGCCTTTGTGAGTGGGGTATTTTACCTAACCACCTAACAGGTATGGTTAGACGACGAATAAAATCATCAATCTCAATAAAATAAGATTAGCTGCGTTTTAACATTTTAACTTTAGTTTTAATCACTTACAGCATTCAATAGAGATCACACCTGGAAATCCCCCCCCGCCTCCCTTATCATTCAAATAAGAAAAAGGCGGGGGGAATGCATCTTGTTAACATTGAAAGTAAAATTGATTTACTTAGAAAGATATTAAAGGGTAAAAAAAACATCTACTTTGACTATCAAAAGTTTTATTTTAATGGAGATTATCTAAATATTGGAACCAATGAAGATCTAATAGGATTTTATCTTGAACATGATCTCCGCCCTTCTTGGCATGAGCTTTTCTCTATTAATGGCCCTGTTCTTTTCTCAAATCATATTCCATTACCAAGTTATGTTGAAAAAGAAAAAGAGCATCAACAAAACATACAATTTTTTAACTCTGAGGGAATTAAAAACAGAGTTTACTTTACTGTTAAAAATTTTGATGGGATCACGCTTATAGGAATTGGTCACGAAAAAGAGGGACCTTCTGGACTTATTGACATTTTAAATGAATTTAACAAATATCATTTTTTTGTTAAAAATTTTGAAGAACAAGAAAAAGATCTCATCGAAAATATGAGAAAAAAATTCACAATAAAAACAGAGAAAATAGTTTCAATAGATGATTCATATCAATATCCTTATTTAAATAGTTTAAACATTAATCTTACAAAGTCTGAAATAAACTGTCTGGGATTAATAAACAAAGGAATGACTTCCTCTGAAATATCTAAGCATCTCTTTCTTTCTAGCAGGACAATTGAGAAGCATATTGAAAACATTAAAAGAAAAACAGGGATCCAAAGCAAGAAATCACTAAGCAATATCTTTTACTAGTTAATTTTATATTTCCCCGAAGTGCTACTGTAGCTATTTTAAATCAAGAAAGAGAGAAAAGATGATACAAGAAATAAAAAACAACAGCACTGATGAAATCAGCTATCTTTTTCAAAATAAAAATTTTATTTATTTCGACTATCAAAGATTTTATTATGACGGAAGACATATTATTCTTTCAACTTCTACTGATCTTATGGCTGAATATAAAAAAGACAATCAAGTCCCTACTTGGAGCGAGCTTTTTACTTCTATTGGTCCGACATTTTTTTCAAGCTATGTTCCTCTTCCTGGTTATATTGAAAAAGAGTCTAAACATACACAAAACATAGACAATTATAACAAGACTCTATTTTACTATCCAAAAAGAAGACCATCTTTTACTTTGTGGTCTTGGATCGAAAACTGATAGTACTCATGGGGTTGTTGAGCTTATGAGTAATTACAAAAAGATTGAGCAATTCATTAGGTTCTTTGAATATAAAAATAAAAAAAAGATTATAGATGCTCTCGATAATCCTTTTTTTAATAAAAAATTTAATGGTGAAGGAAAGCAAAAACATGATTTTGACTTCCTTTTATTTAAAGATAAAAAAATAACAAAGCGAGAAATTGAATGTATAAATCTTATAAAGCAGGGTCATACATCTCGAGAAATAGCACAAAAATTTCATCGCTCACAAAGAACAATAGAAAAACATATTGAAAACATAAAGGAAAAATTAGATTGCAAAGAAAAGAAAGATATTCTTTCTATTTTTAGGTAATATCGATAAAAATCCATTTAGAACTTACTTTTCTTATTATTAATTTAAAGCTTGAGTGAATTCACTAGAATATTAAAAGCCGAATAGTGGTTTTTATTTAACTCACAAGTTTTGATTGGTTTCTAAGCTTACATAGAACTTAGAAAGAATCTCATCTCTCCTTGACAAAAAAATTAATACATTCGCAATGTAAGAATAAAGATTCATTGCATTTTTTTATATTGACGTGCAAAAAAAATATTAACATTGACTTTATCAATTCGACTGGGAAATCATTATTTCAGACAAGAAACAGCTCATTTAACCACATAGATTTAGAACAATCTGGAAAATTACCCCCCCATCATCTCTCTCATAGTTTTGACAACCCTCTCGTGAAAATCATAAAGTTCATCGAGATATGACTCATCATTTTCATCAACTTTTGGGGGATAGAGTGGTTCACTTAAATAATGTGTCAACTTCACCGGTCTTGGAATAAGTGTAGGCCCTACTCCTCTCGGAATGACAAACGGAAGCTTAAAGTTTTCATAAATGAAATTAGTTATGCTATTGGCCTTAACATCGTAAATCCCATCCGCATTAGGACAGGCCGCTAACACAATAGGACTTTGTGTCCGCACCGCCAAGCGAGCAAACCCCGTTCGCTTATGCCAGATAATTTCCCGCCGATGCTCAGAAGAACGAATGGCCTCCTTCATTCCACCCGGCGCAATGCACACAAGCTCGTCTTGCGCCAACAGCTTTTCCGCATTTTCATGACTGGCCTCCACCAAATTAATCTTCGGGGAAATATCGCGCAAAAAAGGAAGAGTAAAAAGATTTGTATCCGCTAACCCATAAGGCATCCGCGACGTCTCAAGATAAATACCAAGTCCTAGCAACAAACCATCATAAGTCGCAAGACTGTGATTGGTGAGAATAAGCGCCCCCCCACTCTTTGGCACATTCTCCACATGCTTAATCTCATGGCGATGATATTTCTTTAAAAGATGCATCACAGGAAGAATCGTCTTCAAAGTTGCTTCATTGATCATTACATCACCCTCATATTTCTTTTATGAAATTTGCTTCAAAAACGTCTGAACTCTTGGGTGACGTGGATTATTGAAAAAATCCGACGGCGTCGCCTCCTCCAACAACTCCCCTTCACTCATAAAACAAACCTTACTGGCAACGTTTTTAGCAAAACTCATCTCATGCGTCACCACCATCATGGTCATTCCCTCTTTCGCTAAATCTTGCATCACATCTAACACTTCATTAACCATCTCAGGATCTAAGGCCGACGTTGGTTCATCAAAGAGCATTACTTTTGGCCTCATGCAAAGCCCGCGCGCAATAGCAATTCTCTGCTTTTGGCCACCTGAAAGTTGATGAGGATGCTTATGCGCATGTTCACTCATTTGAACTTTTTTTAAATAACTCATGGCCAAATCACTTGCCTCCTCCTTACTCATCTTGCGAACAGTAATAGGCGCCAATGTTAAATTCTCCAAAACTGTAAGATGAGGAAAAAGATTAAAATGTTGAAAAACCATTCCCACATCGCTTCGCACTTTTTCTATATCAACACCACTTCTGGCTATTTCCACTCCATCGACAAAAATCTCCCCTTCTTGATTTTCCTCAAGCTGATTCACACAGCGAATAAGTGTGGATTTCCCTGACCCCGAAGGACCACACACCACCACAATCTCCCCTTCCTTAACATCCAAGGAAACATTCTTTAACACTTGAAAATCATCATACCACTTGGAAATATTCTTCATCTGGATAATGGGTTTTGACACAACGAACTCCACAATTTTTATTAATGAATAACTGCTCTCTTACGCAAACAGTTACCAAGGTAACTTAGCAAAAAACAGAAAAAAAAGTAGACCAGAGTAATAAAGAGATAGCTCTCTGTCACATATCCTCCCCAGTCAAGATCCTTTAGCGCCATCTTAGACGTCATCGTCAAATCCATCATAGAAACAATTCCCATCAGGGCCGTGTCTTTAAAAAGCGTGATTCCCACATTCACACAGGGAACCATCATAGGCATCACCGCCTGAGGTAAAATAATCTTCATCAACGTTGTAGGCCAACGAAGACCCAGCGAATTGGCGGCATCCATCTGCCCTTTTCCCACCTGCTCTAGGCCCCCTCGAAAAATCTCTGCTAAAGTGGCCGAAACAAAAAGAATATAGGCCCCAAAAAGTCGAATAATTTTTGGGATTTCCCATCCCACTGGTAAAAAAAGCGGCAGCATCACAGAGGCCATAAAAAGTAGGCCAATGAGTGGCATTCCCCGTACAAATTCAATAAGCCCAATACTCCCCATCCTCCAAAACCCTTTTCCATAGCGCCGTACAACGGCCAGAAAAAGACCCAGCGGAAAGGCCACAAGATAACTTCCTTTAAAGACATAGAGAACCAGAAGAAGACCATTCCACTTTGAAATAGAAACTGGCCATAAAAAAAAGCTCTCCAGTACAAAAGAAAAAAGAAGTACGCCAAACTTCACTTCTATCTTGCGTCTGCTTTGAAAGAAAAAAAAGAGAGAGGCAAAGAAGCTCAAAAAATAACCACAAAGCAAAATTCTTTTGTCGCCAGGAAAAGTCCCCCAAAGAATAAGATCCATTTTATCGCGCACAAAAGCGAGACACGCCCCCGTATGCATTTGACAGTCACTGCTACTCCCACTCCAAACAGAGTTGAGAACAAGCCATTCAAAAGGCCCTTTTAAAATAAAAATCATTACCGCCAAAAGAAAAAAATTTAAGAATAATTTACTCATTTTTGTACTGAAACTTTTTAGCAATATAGTTAAGAAAAAAAGAACTCACTAAACTAAGGAGCAAGTAGACTAAAATAATAAGAGAGAGGCATTCAATGGCCTTTCCCGTCTGGTTAAGCCCCGTATTCACCACCGATAACAAATCAGGATACCCAATGGCCACCGCCAAAGAGCTATTTTTAATGATACTAGGCCATTGATTTGTCAGAGGAGGAATAATAATTTTAACACTTTGAGGAAAAATAATTTTTGAAAAACAGTTTCTTTCACTCATTCCCAGCGAGCGCGCCGCCTCAAGTTGCCCTCCTGGTATGGCCTTTAGTCCCGCAAGGACGATTTCACTAATAAAGGCGGCCGCATAGAGAGAAGAACCAAAAACAAGGACAATAAGCTCTGGAGTAAAATGAGAACCACCAAAGTAATTAAATCCTTCTAAGACAGGATAAGAAAAAGAAAAATCCGTCAAGCCAAACCGAGGAATAAAAAGCCCTCGGTTATTGAGAAAAAAGAGATCTAACCCAAAAAAATTATAAGATTCGCGTGCACTGGGAAGATAATTAATCAGAATATGATAAAAAAAATACAATTGAATCACGAGAGGGATATTGCGAAAAATATTTGAGTAGAAAGAAGCAAAGAGAGAATAAAGTTTAAGAGAAGAAAAACGAAGAAGGCCGAGAATAAAACCAAGGAGAGTCGAGAAAAAAATAATCAGTATCGAACTCATGACGGTATTACTCAACCCTATAAGAAAAGCATGAAGATAGCTTTGAGTTGACTCATAGGAAAAGAAAAATTTATCTCCTATTTCAAAGCCAGCTTCTTGAGTAAGAAAACTAAATCCTAATCGAAGGCCTTGATTTTCTAAATTAGAAAAAAGATTATAAAATAAGGCCAAAGAAAAAAGAGAAAATAAAAGAAACGGTAGAGCGTAGTGTGTAAAAAGATGTTTATCTAAACGGCATGGCATACATCAATCCCCCATCTGTCCAAAGGCGATTTACTCCTCTCTCTAACTTCATCTTTGTCTTCTCTCCCAGGTTGCGATCAAAAAACTCTTGATAATTTCCCACCCCTTTAATGACTTTGTAGGCCCATTTATCATCTAGCTTCAAATAAGATCCATGACCTTTTGAAATTCCGAGGAGTCTTTGAACTCTTGGCCGTGCACTTGTTTTAAAAGAATCAACATTTTTCGAATTAATTCCTAGCTCTTCGGCCTCAATGAGGACATAAAAAACCCATGAGACAATATCAAGCCAAGCATCATCTCCGTGACGAACAGCGGGCGAGAGAGGCTCTTTTGAAATTCTCTCCTCTAAAATCATCAGCTCTTCAGGTTTAGGAGCACCCAACCTCATGGCCGCCAATTGCGATGAATCGGAGGTAATGGCATCACAACGACCAGCGAGAAAGGCCTTAAATACTTCTTCATTATTTTCCACAACGAGAGGACGAAATTTTAATTTATTTTCAAGAAAGTAATCGGTTAAGTTAAGCTCTGATGTTGTTCCTGTTTGAACACAAATTGTCGCCGAATTGAGATCTTTAACTTTACTTACTTTAATCTTTTTTTTCACCATAATGGATTGGCCATCATAGAAAATAGTTGGTCCAAAGTTAATGCCAAGATCAGTATCACGTGAAAGGATACGGGTGGTGTTGCGGCTTAAAACATCAACTTCGCCCGATTGCAACGCTGTAAAACGCTGTTGTGCAGAAAGAGAGACAAACTTGACTTTTTCCTTTGAGCCAAGAACGGCAAGACTAATGGCCCGGCAAAAATCTACATCAAGTCCTTGCCAGTTTCCCTTACTGTCCACAGAGGAGAAACCAAAAATCCCAGTACTAACTCCACAAATAAGAGTTCCTCTTTTCTTTACTTTTTCCAGTGTTCCAGCATGAAGATTAAATGATTGCGCTACCATTAACAAAGATAAGAAAGAAAAAAAGAATTTCAAAAAGGCCCCCTCTCTTTACAACTAAACCCTTAAAACCAAAACAGTACTAAACTTGGAATATAGGTAATAATAAGTAAAGCAAAAATTAAACAGAGTAAAAAAGGAAGAGAGGCCACATAAAGTTCTGTAATGGGTTTTTTGAAACGAAACGAGCTAATAAATAAATTAATCCCCACAGGCGGTGTGATATAACCAATTTCCAGGTTTGTTAAAAAGATAATGGCCAAGTGAACGGGATCAATACCGTACTCTTTTGAAATAGGTACAATTAAAGGAACCACCACAATAATGGCAGAAAAAATATCCATCATGCAGCCAATAATAAGTAAGAAAATATTGAGAAAAATAAGAAAAGCGTATTTGTTGTGAATATTTTCTTTAATCACCATCAGAATTTTGCTGGGAATTTCTTCATCAATGACAAAGTCTGTTACGGCCGTTGCGCAACACAAAATCAGTAAAATAGCGCCAACTAAGGCAGAGCTATCAACGACAACTTTTGGCAACTGATTTAACTTAATATCTCTATAGATAAAACATTCCATAATGAGGACATATACCGCCGTACAAGCGGCCGCCTCTTGAGCTGTTGTGTATCCTCCATAAATCCCTACCAGGATACCAATGGGCAAAAGAAGCTCCCAAAAGCTTCCTTTCACCGCCATGACTACTTCTCTCATTGAAAAAGGAGGAAGTTTTTTGAGATCAGCTGGATCTTTTTTGGGGGCCTTATAAAGAGCATAGGCCGATAAAACCACAATGAGAAGAATTCCTGGAATTAATCCGGCCTTAAAAATTTCACTAATCTCCACTCTGGCCACAAGACCATAGAGAATAATAGGAAGGCTTGGAGGAAAAAGGAGCCCCAGTGATCCCGCCGTTGAAATTAATCCTAAAGTAAAGGCATCTGAGTATTTCTCATCGCGAAGAACAGGATAAAGAATTCCTCCCAGCGCAATAATGGTTACTCCTGAAGCGCCCGTAAAGGCGGTAAAAAAAGCGCAGACTACTAAACACACAATGGCCACTCCTCCTGGAAGCCGGCCAAAAAGAGAATGGGCCAAATCCAGGATTCTCTGAGGCGATTTTGATTCCGCCATGAGTTGTCCTGCAAAAGTAAAAAGCGGAATGGAAATCAAAGTTGGTTGTGCGGCCAGAGAGTAAATAGCAATAGAGGAAGCACTTGTATCAATTCCCACTTGGGTAAAGGCAAAAAGGGCAATCAGGCACATAAGCACAAAAAGGGGAAGGCCTGAAATGGCCAGAAGGCCTGCTATAAAAGAAAATAAAATAGTCATGCGTGTTTCTCACCGCTAGTAGTTGGCATTAGAAGTTTTATGGATGTTACAAAAAAGCGAAAGCTAATAAAAGCAAACCCAAGCGGGATAATGCTAACAAGATATCCGCGGTGAATGCCGAGGAAGGCCTCTTTTTCATAAATAAAAGTATCTTTCACAAAAGGAATGGCACTTTTCGCCTGCCAAATGAGGATAATACTAGAAAGAAGAAAAACAAGGCCCTGAAGTTTTTCTTCACTTTTCTTTTTGCCCGTGCGCTGAAAGTATTTTGCAATAATATCGATAGCAATATGTTGTCCTTTTCCCGTAGCAAGAATCCCTCCAAGAAAGGCCCCAAGAAAAACAAGATGACGGACAAGGGGATCGGCCCAAAGAAAGGTGCTATTAAAAAAGCGCCCAATCATCACCAGCATCATCAAAAAAAGGGTAGAAAAAAGGGAGGCCACCAAAAGACCGATTGTTCCTTTTTCAATCATATTATCAATACAAATAAGTGCAGAGCGAATTTTCTGCATCATATTTTAACTCCCTCTTTTAGCAAGGATACGGCCTCTGGAGAAAAGAGTTTGCCGGTAAGGGATTCGATAACTTTTTCACGAATGGCCTTTCCTTCAGCAAAATCAGCTTCTTTCATTTCTTGAAACTCAATCCCAATCATTTTCATAGTATCAAGAGACTTTTGATTTTCAGCGACAATTTCTTCATTGGCCTCTTTCGCATTTTTCTTCACGATATCTTCCACTACAGCTCTCCATTTCTCAGGAACTTTATTCCATTCCTTTTGAGAAAGAACAAAGGCCCCAACAGAAAAAGTAACAGGAAAATTGATCAGATATTGAATATTGTTCTGCCACTGAAGTGAAATAATCCCAAGGGGTGAAGAGTAGGCCATTTCAATCATCCCTGTTGAAAGAGCACTGAGAACTCCTTCAAGACCAAGAGGAACTCCTACTAGGTTCATGGATTTAATAAAGCTACTGGCCAATTCGTCGCCTTCCCAGGTCCAAATTTTAAGCCCTTTAAGATCTTGCAAGGATTTAACTTCTTTTTTTGAAACAAGATAAACAGGTCCTATTTCAAAGAAGCTCATAAGTTTATGCCCTTTTTTTTCAAAACCATCGGCAAAAAATGCCCAGTTTTTTTCCAAGAAATTGAAGGCCAAATCGCGCTTTTCATAGAAAGTAAAAGGGATCTCCATAACGCGAATATCGCCATTGATCTCGCCAAGAGTTTTTCCTGTAAAGACTCCTCCATTCATTTTGCCAATACGAATTTGACGTAAAACGCTAGATTCATCTCCGGCCTTACCGCCGTGATACATCTTAAAATTCACTTCGTTATTGGTTTTTTTGGCAACTTCGGTGGATATTTTGTCCAAAGAATTGGCCCATGTTGTTCCTTCAGGAGCAGTTGACGCAATTTTAAGTTTTACGGTGGCCTGTGTGGCGCTGGCCGAAAAAAGTAGGGAAAATAACAAAGCAGTGACTTTAAAATGGCGCAACATTCATATTCCTTTTTTATCTTTTTTTATCTTTCGTAAAACTTCTTTAAATTTCTGTAAAATTTGATAAAATAATTCTCTGTCACCAAAAAAGGTAAGGAGGATTATGGCCCAGAAACCCAGCGTTTATGTTAACATCGAAAAGTCTGTAAGTGTAGAGAAGGCATTGAGAAAATTCAAGCGAATGTGCGAATCTCATGGCATTGTGCGTGAATATAAAAAAAGACAGTATTTTGTTAAGCCTTCCATGGAAAATAAAGAAAAAAAAGAAGCAGCTGAGAAAAGAAGAATCAAAAATGCGATAAAAATGCGTCGTTCTGGCGGTAAAATTTAGAGCTTTCTCTCTAAGAGATAATCCATTAAAAAAAGTAGTGCCTCTTTTGCTTTGAGTTGTTTTGAGTTCAAGGAACCTAATTCTGCTGTAAGTTCACCAAGAGCTTTTTTACAACTCGCTATTTGTGTAGAGGCCTTTTGGTAGACTGACTTCTTTGCTTCGGCCAAAAGCTCTTCTTTTAAATCAGCTGACCCAAGATCTCCTCCTAGCTGACGATATTCATAGAGAACTCTCCCCATAACCCCATTTTGCCAGTCAAGAGTCTGTTCTTTTTGTGAACTTTCTTGAAAATCCAGCAAGTCATCAATGGCCTGAAAAGCTATACCAAATTCCATTCCAATATATTTGGCCTGTAAAAAAAGATCTCTTTTCATTGTTTTATCTGTAAAAAGAAAAGGAATGCTCATACACCAAGACATTACAGAGGCCGTTTTCTTCTTGGCCACTAAAATAATTTCTTCTTCGAGAATCTCATCAAATTTTTTAAGAGAAAGATCTTCTTGAATCCATTCGCCTTGCGATAAATCTTGAATAACTTCGGAGAGCATTTCTAGGGCCTCGAGATTGCCCTCTTTGCACAAATCCACAATCACCTGCGCCAGCAAATAGTCACCGGCCAAGACGGCCTTCTTGTTTGAAGTTGCTACGTTGAGAGTTGGTCTTCCACGACGAAGAGTGGAGCCATCAATGACATCATCATGGCAGAGACTTGCAGCATGAACCATTTCAATGGCACGCGCGTAGGGACGAATTAAAGTTGATTCAACAGAAGCGAGCTCTCCCATCAAAAAAACCAAAAGAGGACGAAAACGTTTCCCCCCTTTTAAGGCCGTTGATTGAAGAGCGTTCACAACATCTTCATTATCGTGATTTTCTTTTAACTCTAAATCGAGAGACTCAAGAGAGCTCAGAACAGATAAAGGAATTTCCTTAAGAATTCGTATCCCCACCATATTTCTACAACCTTAACTCGGTTAAACAAGGCCCTTTTGAAAAAAAGTTTTCAAAGTCCTCTAATGATACCGCCTGTGCTGCATCTGACCAAGACTCTCTGGGGCGAGGATGAATTTCCACCATTGCACCATCAAGGGGCAAAGAAAGTGATGCTGAGAGAAGAGGAAGAACCATGGGAGCGTCTTTTGTGCCATGGCTTGGGTCAATAATGACTTTATAACCGTGCTGTTTTGCTTTGAGGGCCATAGCAAAATCCAGAACAACCCCGGTTGGGGCGAAAGCACAACGGCTACCGCGTTCACACAGAACAATATTTTCTGGGGGAACACCACTTTTTTCTAAATAGCGCGCAGAGGCCAACCACTCGGGAAGAGTATTGCTAAAGCCTCGTTTTAACATCACCAACGTATCAGGGTGATGGGCCAACATCGGGCCAACGCCCTTAAGTAGTTCAAAGTTTTGCATATTTCGCGTTCCAATTTGAACGACAGACGCAAAATCTTTTACTATTTCAAGCTGCTCTAAGCTACAGGCCTCAGTTACAAGTTTTAAACCATTTTCTAAAAGGTATTCAATAAGAGGCAATCCTTTAACTCCAAGTCCTTGAAAAGAATCGGGAAAAGTACGCGGCTTAAAGAGTTGTGCTCTAAAATAAGTTATTTTGAGACGCTTACAAAGTTCAACAATAGGGACAATTTGCTCTTTGCTCTCTAAAGAGCAGGGGCCAACAATAAATAACACGATGATTCCTTCGGGTAAGAATGGTCAAAAAAAAAGGTTGGATTTTGGCCCATTACATGAAGATTGCTTTATCATTCTCTCTTTTTAAAGTAAACAAGCCCATCAGCTCTAAATTGAAGGATGTTATATGAATGGCAATAGAACAAAAAGCTTAAAGAAAAATTCTTATAGAATTTTCGATGAAATCTCTAAAACTTATGACAATATCAATAAAATTCTCTCTCTTGGCATAGATCGCTACTGGCGTTTTAGACTCAAAAAGGCCCTTCCAAAGAGAGAAAATCTTGAGATTCTCGATTTGGCCACGGGAACAGGAGATATTGCTTTTTTACTGGCCCAAGAAAAAAACTGTAAAAAAGTAATAGGGCTTGATCTTTCTCGTGAAATGCTTCGCATTGCCAATGAAAAATTACCTAATTCTCCTAACCGAGAAAAAATTAAATTTATTCGCCAAGATGGAGTTACGGCCAATTTTCCTCGCGGTAGCTTTGATGTTGTGACAGTCTCTTTTGGTATTAGAAACTTTCACTCGCTGGATATCGCCTTAGATAAGGCCAGGGCCCTTTTAAAAGAAAATGGTGTTTTTCTTGTTTTGGAATTATCTCTTCCAAAGAATTTTATTATTAAACAACTTTATTTATTTTATTTCAGATATCTCCTTCCTTTTTTTGGTCGTCTTCTCTCTGGGCATAAAGATGCTTACCGTTATCTCAATGAGTCAGTTGAAGATTTTCCTTCTGGCGAAAATTTTAAGGACTTGCTGACAAAAGCAAAGTTTAGTGAAGTGACCTATCACCCCATGACTTTTGGCGTGGCCACTCTGTATGTTGCTCGAAAATAAAATTCTTTCTTTTGAGGAGGGGGAGAGAATTCTTAGTCAAAAGAAGAGATCCTTGTCCATAGAAGAAGAATCATTTTTTGCTTTTATCAAGGATGGTTTTCTCTCTTATTACTGCTTTGATATTGCCAAGATTTTTCTCTCTTTGCGAGAGGCCGATTACTTTCTTCATGAAAATGAAGATATTTTTCTTTTCTCCTCTTTTCCTTTTGAACAAGAGAGTTTTTCTCCTAAGTTTTTTCTTCCTAAGATGCTCTTTGTCTTTGATGAAAGAAGAAATGAATGCACTATCTTTGAAGCAACATCACAGGAAGAAATTCCATCATGGTCATTTCCTCAGCATCAGTTTATGGAAACTTCTTTTGATGAATGGGAAAAGAGAGTTCAAGGTATCAAAAAAAGTATTGAGCAAAATAAATACCAAAAAATTGTTCTCTCACGAATCACTCAAGAAAAAATTGCCGAAGAAAAAAATTCTCACTTTCTCCATTATTGGGAAAATCTTATTCAGGTTCATCAAGATAAATCTCATAACAATGAAACTTTTTTTTGTTTCTCTCTTGGCCAGCAAAGAATTTTTCTAGGTCGTACTCCTGAGCATCTTTTTCATCAAGAAGGTAAAAATATCTCTGTGATGGCCCTTGCTGGAACAAAAAAGAATTCTTCTGAGAAAGATCTTTTATCCTCTGCAAAGGATTTAGAAGAGCATCAATATGTTTGTGATTTTATTGAAGAAAAATTCAAAGATAAAACAGGGGTGCTTTCATCTTCTCCCCTTTTTATTTACAAGCTTAGAACCCTTGAACATCTTTGTCGGCTTTATCAATTCAAATCATCACATAGTATCTCACCTCTCCACTTAGTGGAAATGCTCCACCCCACACCTGCTCTTTGTGGACTTCCTCAAGAAACAGCAAAAGAAGAAATTAAAAATATTGAATATTTTCCGAGAGGTCTTTTTGGTGCTCCTTTCGGATTCATTAACAAAAAAAAATCTTCTCTTTTTATTGGCATTCGCAGTGCCATTATTTCCTTCAAAGAAAATCAAATGACCTGTTTTGCTGGTTGCGGTGTTGTCAGGGATTCTGATCCTCTCTCTGAGTGGCAAGAAACTGAGAAAAAAATGGCCTGCATTAAAAATATCCTTCAATAATCTTCTCTTTTGACGATAAGAAAAAATGGGGGAAAATCATGAAAATTGACAAAGAAATTCTAGATGACTTCGTTGCTGAAATTAAAATTATTGAAAAAGAATTAAAAGTTATTATTGACCAAATCATTCAAACTAAAATGGAAGACGCTACTCTTTTTCAAAAATTTGGTCAAGTCATTGATCGCATTTATGGAACAGCGGCCACTCTTGGTTTTAAAGAAATTACTGACTATACACGATGTTTGAAATCCATCTGCTACATGAGTGGGCAATCTCCCAATATGAAAGGTAGAGAAAAAGTTGTGCGTATGATGGTTAATAGCTTAAAGTATTTAAATGATCTTACTCTTGTGATAGAAAAACCTGAAGAAATCGATAAAATCAAAATCCTCCTTAATCAAGAAATTGGGCGAGCAAGCTTACTAGAAAAGAAGGAGTTTTTTGGTATCACTAAAAAAAGCTGTGACTAATGAAAATCATCTTCTCTTTTTATTTCTTACTTTTAGTATCTTCATTTTCTTTAAAGGCCAAACACAAAAAACTCATTGTTAACTATAATCACTCAGAATTTCACTTTGAAGTCTCTTACTTAAAAGTCTCTTCTGTTACAGGAAGATTCAATGAGTTTATAGGAGAAGTTGAAATAGATGAAAATGGTAGCATCCTTCCTCAGACAGCAAGTCTTAAAATAAAAGCAAGCTCCATCGACACAGGAAATAAAATACGAGATGGGCACTTAAAAAAAAATGACTTTCTACAAACTTACAAACACCCCTCTATCTTTTACCAAAATGGAAAGCTTAAAATACGCGACATTGAAAAAAAAATTCCTCTAACCTATTCTTTAACAGGACCCATTACAGATAGCTGGAAAAAAGAAAGCTATTTTTTAACCTTTAAAGGATCTCTCAAGCGCAGTGATTTTGATCTCAATTGGAATAAAGCTCTTGAACAAGGAGGATTTCTCGTTGGTGATGAAATCCAATTTTGGGGAACACTACAACTCCAAGAAGCTCACTCTTTTACACAGGGAAGTAAGCACATGATTCCCGACACTAAATACCTCCAAAACAAAGAGGTCTTTAAGAATATTCTTCCAACAAAAGTAAAAACGAAGCAAGTAGAAAAGATAAAGAAAAAGGAAGAAGAAGAAATAAAAGAGACGATCATAAAAAATATAACCATCAGTAAGGACTACCGAAAAGATCCTCTCTTTTTGCTGGCCTATCTCACCATGGGATTTATTGCTTTTTTGGCCACTGTTGTTTTATGCCTTCAGGGAAAATATTTCTTTTTGCGATTTTTTCCCGAAAAATACAAAGAACAGGGTTATCTCGGAATTATTAGCGATCTTCTCTTGTATGCCATGGCCATCTGCTATGTTTGGGCCATGTGGCAAATTGGTTATGCTTAATACATCTACTCATTATTCAAAACAATCCGCGGAAAGAGATTAACGGCCTCACCTAATTCATCGCCTGCATTCAACTGGCCTACTTCCAAAAGACCACTTTTTTGAGTACCAAGTGCTTGCATCATTGATGTCATTTTTTCAGGCATGATAGGACTAAGCAGTTCCGCAACTAATTTCAGGGAATCTAAAACGGTATAAAGGCAAATGCCCGCATATTCCTTTGTCTCTTCATTTTTGGCCAAAGACCAAGGTTTTACATCATCAATATACTTATTGAGCTTTCTTACAAAAAGAACAGTTTCTTCAACAGCAAGGTTGAGGTGAAGCGCTCGAACTTCTTTTTCTACATTCATGGCCAAGTGATTAACGACTTCAGCAAGTTCAGATTCAAGATATGTTTTCTTTTCTTTTTTGCAATCAGGGATCTTTCCATCATAAAATTTCATTACTAATTTATGAGTGCGGCTGAGAAGGTTTCCAAGATCATTAGAAAGCTCTGTATTTAAGCGAATAACAAGAGACTCTTCACTGAAATTAGCATCTGATCCAAAACTCATTTCACGAACTAAAAAATAGCGAAATTCTTCAATGCCATATTTTTCCATTAGCTCTAAAGGATTGACCACATTTCCCTTAGATTTACTCATCTTATCTTGACCTAAAAGCCACCATCCATGAACGGCAATGGTTTTAGGCATGGAAAACCCCAACGCTTTGAGCATCGTTGGCCAATAAACTGCATGTGTTGTTAAAATATCTTTTCCAATAAGATGGGTCGTGCTTGGCCACCACTTTTGTAATTCTTCTTTTCCATTCTCTCTAGAGAGATGAATACTTACATAATTGAGAAGAGCATCAAACCAAACATAGGTAACGTAGTCTTTGTCAAAAGGAAGATCAATCCCCCAGCTCATACGACTTTTTGGTCGTGAAATACACAAGTCATTTAAGGGTTTATTTAAAAATCCCAACACTTCATTTTTGCGTGTCTCAGGAATAATAAAATCAGGATTTTCATTAATATGATTGATGAGCCAACTTTGATACTGTCCCATTTTAAAGAAATAACTTTTTTCTTTTAAGAAAACCACTTCTGGCCCTTCTTTAGAATAGTTTTTTTCTTCAATTTCTTTTTCTGTCAAGAAGCGCTCTTCACTGACTTCATAATATCCTTCATATTCAGCGGCATAGATAAGCTTTTCATCATAGAGTTTTTGCAACATCTCCTGTACCACTTTTGCATGGCGCTCTTCTGTGGTGCGAATAAAGTCAGAGGGTATGATCTGCATTTTTTCCCATAACTCTTTAAACTTCTCACTCATTTCATTACAATGCTCAATAGTCGCAACCCCTTTCTTAACAGCGGCCTGCTCAACTTTTTGCCCGTGCTCATCTGTTCCTGTAAGAAAAAAAGATTCTTCTCCGAAAAGCTTATGGAAGCGATGAAGAACATCAGCGTAAGTTGTTGTATAAGCATGGCCGATATGGGCGACGGAGTTTACGTAATAGATGGGAGTTGTTACATAAAATGTATTGGGGGAGGTATTTTCTTTCATGGGATTTTCCTAGCAGATCTACGCTTTAAAAGCGATACATTTAAGTTCAATATCAATGGGAGTGGGAAGAGAGACGACCTCAACTGTTGTCCGGCAAGGGGCCTTCTCAAGAAGAGGGAAATAAGAAGCATAAATTTGATTAAAAGAAGCAAAATCTTTTTTCATATTCGTCAAAAAAACGGTCACATCCACAAGATGCTCTAGTGATAAATTCGATGATGACAAAACGGCCTTAACATTATCAAAAACACTGTGACACTGCTCTTCGAAAGTCTCTGGAATGCTGTTATCTTTTTGACGACGAGGGCCTATTCCCGATAAATACAGAGTAGGTCCCACCCATTTGGCATGAGGATAAAAACCAACGGGTTTGGCGGCCTCCTTACTTACAATAGTCTGATTTTGTTGTTCCATTAAATTTCCCCCATAAAAATTGACTTTTCCTGTGTAAAAAACCTGATGGAATCCACACTTCCCTCGCGCCCAACTCCAGAGTTTTTCATTCCTCCAAAAGGCGCACGCAAATCCCGCCTCATCCAGCCATTAAACCAAATATTTCCCGCCTCAACTTGCTGAGAGAGGCGAAGCATTCGGCCTAAATTTGTAGTCCAAATACTCGCGGCCAATCCATAAGACGAATCATTGGCCAACATAATGGCCTCCTCCTCTCCTTTAAAAGAGTTTAAGGTTACCACTGGTCCAAAGATCTCTTCTTGATTAAGAGGACTTTTTTGAGGCAAATTTTCGAGAATGACAGGATCTAAGAAATTTGTCCCTTCATGTTTTTTCTGCTCTTCAAGGTCTCCTGTCAAAAAAACACCTTTGCACTCTTTGGCCTGCAGAAGGAATGACATTACTTTTTCTTTGTGCTGAGAAGAGATAAGGGATCCCAGCTCTATTTTTTTTGTTTTTTCTATAAAAGATTGTTTAAATTTTTCATAAATATTTTCTTGTAGATAAAAACGCGAACTACAAAGACAAATCTGCCCTTGATTGGAAAAAGAACTCCTCACGGCGAGATCTACGGCCTCTTCCAAGTTTGCATCATCAAAAACCACAAAAGGATTTTTTCCACCAAGCTCAAGAGAGCACTTTTTTAATCCACTGGCCGCTTTTTCATAAACCTTTCGTCCACTGAAAGTTCCGCCCGTAAAGGAAATGGCCTTAATTTCCGGATGCTCTACAATGGCCTCACCAATAGTTTTTCCGTATCCATGCAAAATAGAGATAAGCCCTGTAGGCAGATTTATTTTCTGCTGATAGGTGGCCAACAGCTCTCCCAAAAGAGAGGCCGAAGCGGGGGTTAATTCTGAAGGCTTTGCAATAACCGCATTACCTGCTGCAAGGGCCGGAGCAATTTTCCATGTCAAAAGATAAAGAGGAAGATTCCAGGGAGAGATAACACCTACAATGCCTAGCGGTGATGAAAGAACACGAAAAATCTCTTCTCTTCCTTGTGCATTTTTCTGGCGCAACTCTTTTCCATCAAAGCTGCTGATGTGTTGTGAAAAAAAACGAAAATTTGTCACGCTTCGCGGAATATCTACGTTTTTGGCAAAAGAAAGAAGCTTTCCTGTATCTTTTACTTCTGTCTCTAAAAATAAGTCAAAATGATCTTCAATTACTTTTGCTATTCTAGTAAGAACATTGCTTTTCTCATCTCGCGAAAAACTCATCCACTCTCTTTGAGCTTCTTTGGCCATCTTTACCGCAGCATCAAGGTCTTCTGTCGTTGAATCATGAAGCTTGCCATAAAGTTGATTTTCCGCGGGAGCAAACACATCAATAATCTCAGATGCGCTTCCTCGTTTAGACTCACCCGCAACAAAATTAGAAAATTCCTTTAGCTTCATAAGTTTATGATCCTTGCTTATAAGAATGACCCAGCATCTCCTTAAGTTCTTTAGGAAGAGCTGGCCTGTCTTTTTGAGGAAGGAGGTAAGTGGCCAAAGCATAAAAGTCTAAAAATAATCTATTTTTCTGTGTCGTATTGGCCAAATAACGATGCCCCAAAGAACCTCCTGTTCCAGGCCTCATGCCAAGCATTCGTTGAGCAAGCATGGTGTGGCGATAGCGCCAAGTAGAAAACAGTTCGTCGAGATCAATTAAAGAGCTTATCAACTGATAGGGAAGATGCAAAAGCGGTTCATCTCGATAAAAATTAATAAAGAGGGCCGAAAGCATGGCCTTTTGTGAGAGTTTTCGCCTGCCACTTTTAAGTTCTTCTTCATAGAGATTTTCATCAAAAAGAGACTCAAAGTGATTTTCTTCGGCCTTCCAAAACTGTAAAAATCTCTTTTTTTCTTCTTCCGTCAAAGATTGATTGAGATAAAGATTTTCTTGGCCTTTGAGCATTTTCTGAACAGATTTTTTAAACTCATCCCAAAAGTTAAAATGAGAAAACTCTAAAAAAGGGAATCGCTCAAGCCACTTTGAAATTTCCTGTAAAAGACCATCTTTTGCTTCAATTTCTTCAAGAATTTTTCTCTCATCTTCTCTCAAGTGAACGGTGAAAAAACCTTGATCTTCCTTGGTTCTTTCTTTCATCTTAAGGCCAAGTTTAACTTCAAGGGAGCGATACTGAACACTCTGAAAGCCCGATGCAGGAACGAGAAGGTGGCGAAATTCTAAGAACTCAAGGGGAGACATGGTCTCCAAAATATCAAACTGGCCACTCATAACTTTCATGATTTCTTGGAGTCTCTTTACACGAGAGAGAACTTTTAAAAGAGAGCGCTCTTCAATGGAGTTTTGAGAAAAAATAGCAAGAATTGAATCAACATCGTGATGCATCTGCTTAAACCAAAGCTCATAGGCCTGGTGGGTAATAATGAAAAGCATCTCTTCATGCACATCAGAAAGAGGTCCTTGGGCAGAAAGAAGAGTGTTTAACTGTAAATAATCCGCATAATGGATAGATTGTCCTGACATAACGGTGAACCTTTCATGAAATTTTAAGTTGACGGGAGAATATCTATTTCTTGCGGCATCAAATTAAAAAGAGCAAGGAGAATTTCCATCTCTTTTCTCCCTTTTCCTGGAGCATAACGGGTAAGAAAATGGGCCGCCGAGAGATGGGGCGAGGTAAAGTGCAAATGGGTAATTACTTTATCAGCATTAATTTTTAAACAACAAGAGAGCTCTCCCATAGGGGCCTCTACTTTATCAAATAAAAAATCATCTGTTTGAATAAATTCTTCTTCTTGTTGCTGACAATCAGAAGGAGAAGGATAGTCTCCCAAAATACCATCAATGATGCTCATTGAAGAGAGAATCTCTTGCACGAAGAGATGGAAAATAGCACCAATATTCTTATGAGAAGACAATACTTCTTTAAACGCATAGCGGTTATAGAGCAGATAATTTTTTTGATTTCTTAAATCAAGATTAATACCAACTGAACGAAGGATAGGGCCTGTCAGCCCTTCTTCCAACATCATTTTAACTTCATTAAAACTAATCTTTCTTGAAGAGCATGGTGCTTTAAAAGAAGAGACTATTTCTTTTATCTTATTTAATTCTAAAAGAATAAGGCCTGGTCTTTCTGGAAAAAAATTATTTTTTTGAAAAGGACGTATTTGATAGTGAAAAAAATACTGAGCTTCTAAATCCAGCACCCTCTTTTCCACTTGAAGTATTTTCCTCAAGAGAAGATAGCTCTTTTCTAGTCTTGCTACATTTGCAAGAAGATTAAGATGATTTTTAATTCGCTCTATTTCCAGCAAGACCAACCGCTCAGCAGAAACATTCTTTTCCTCTTTCCAAGAAAATTCTTTTTCAACCATTTTTGCTAAAAGAAAACTTGCGTGATGATAAGAGGAAGTAAAGCGCGAAGGAAGCTCTCTTTCAATCATCTCTTCTAGACCACAAGGAAGATTGAAGCGACCTTCATGATAACCAAAGTCCATCATCAATCGAGATATTTTCGCAGGATTCTCTTCTTGCATTTCAAAGGCCAAATGCATTCCTCGTTGAACCAGAGGATGAGAGATATTATTAATAATTCTTTTTGCAGGGGCCTCTAACTGATACCATGTTTTGCGAAATTCTCTCTCTAGTAAATCTTTCCAAGGAACAAGAGGAATCTCTTCTCCTCCCATAAAGTCCCAAAGACGAATATTCCATTCACTCCAAAAAAAATGATAAGGCCTCTCTAAAAAGAGAGGATAAAATTCTTTTTGAACTTCCTTTCTTCCAAGCTGACGCCAAACAGACCAAAGAGGCCAAAACTTTTCACGGTATTGCTGCTTAATAATAGACCAATCCATCCTACTCAATTGATAAAAAACATCTTTCTTCTTTTCTGGAAAAAAGACTCTCATATACAATGATTCAAAGACAATAATATCCTTAATCTGAACCAAACTTGTGTCATCATCATTTAAGTAAAGAGAAAAAAAATCATGAACATCGTGAAGTTTTTGAACAGAAAAAGATGAGCTCATGATTGTAGCGCCTGATAAATTTTTTCTTCTGAAGGGAGATGCCCCTCTACTTCTATCACTGAGTGAAAAATATTTCGAGGATCAACATCTCCCCTACTCAAAGCACAATCACCTGCGACAACAAGAGCTTTTATTTTTTTCATTTTTTTTACAAGATATAAGACATAAGCGGCCTTTTTTACCGTAAGAGGTGAACTAATTAAAAGATAATTGGCCTTTTCAAAAGAACCAAAGCTCTCTTGTTGCCAGCGAGATAAAGGGAAACAACAGTTTCCTCCCCAGCTATAAACTTTTATTTTATTTTCTTTTAAAATCGACATCTTTTTTCCTACATCGGTATTCATTCTTTCTTCGCTTTACTGTTTTTTTAAGACGCAGAGAAAGGCCCCCTAGAGTTGAAAAATTATCCTGCCAAAAAAGAGTCTCTTTATTCCTACGCCAGAGGATATAAAGCTCTCTTTTAATCTTCTCTTCAATCTTCCGGTAAGGAAATCCCCCCTTACAGAGATGAGGATAGAGAACAAGCGAAAAAAAATCTTTTTGTTTCATTCGCTCAAAATCACCACTGGAATTAAAGAAATTTTCTTCTTTGCAATTATAGACTCTGCCATAAGTAGAAAGATGAAGAAGAGAATCTAAAAAAAAGTGATACTGCCTATCTTCTCTTGTTATTCCTTTTCTCTCTTCATCAATGTATCGTCGGCAGGTAAAATAGGAAAGTTCTTTTCCTTTGAAGTTCTGAATTTTTTTATCTTTTTCAAGAACATCATAAAGCGCCATACAACTTCTTCTTATTCTCTCCCATTCACTTTTTCCCACTATTCTTTTCTGTAGCTCATCATTGAGATTAACCCCCTGAGTTACAACAGAAAGCACTTCTCTTTCTTCATATAAATTACTCCAAAAATGCTTAATTAAAGAAACCTCTTCAGGAAGAAGCTCTTGGTGATCTCCCTCCTGCCGTGCAATAAAAATGGTTCTTTCTCTTTGATTTTCTTTGAAGAGAATTTTCCCCACAAGAACAACATGATGAAAAATATGATGGCCAGCAGAATTGTTGGCATCTGCCCCCAAGAGGATAATGCTTTGAGCATTTCCCCATTCATCCAGTGCATCACGAATAATTCCTTCACTAAAAGGCCAATGACCAGGACAATTTTCTTGCTCCCTATAAAGCAGCTTCTTTGGCCAATAGAACTTTGTAACCCCTTTGCTTCCTCTATGATTGGTTATAATGGCAGTAAAAGGACTACTTTTTTCTTCAAATAAGGGAGCAATAGAACACGATGATAAAAAAAATATTAAAAGAAAAAAGTTGATGCAAAAAGAAGGATCTAATTTTGCAGTGTTTTTCATTGACAAAACCTATTCTGATGGGGCATATTCGCACCGCTTATCACACCTAACATCTATGCCCAGGTGGTGAAATCGGTAGACACAAGGGACTTAAAATCCCTCGGACCTTCATCGGTCTGTGCGAGTTCAAGTCTCGCCCTGGGCACCACATTCTAACTCCCTTATAAGCTTGTGCCAACAAAATAGGAAAAGAGAAGAAAAAGGCCAAAAATAACAGTGCTTGCGGCCATTATTTTCTCTCGCTTCAATCTCACAATATCTTTTTGTAATATAAGAATTCCCACAAAAATAAAAAAAATAAAAGCGAGAAGCGGGACAATAACTAATCCTAAGAGCGACTCTAATCTAAAGTCTACAACGGCCACGCTATAGAGAAAAATAAAAATAAGCAGCGAGACCACCAGGCCTCTTTTCTTTCTATCCTCAATAAGCTTTTCTAAAAGACCTCCCATTCCTTCTCGTGCTCCTATAAACACACCAATAAACGAAGAGGAAATGGCGGCAAGACCTATAAAAGGGGCCAAGTAACGAGTCAATCCTTGAAGCTTAGGGCCAATTAAGGGAATCACCGAAATATTATTTTCTTGCGCATAAGAAATCTCTTCAGGACCTAGGGCCAAAATAAAAGAGCTAATAAAGAAAAAAACAAGGCCTGAGAGAATAAGTTGGGCCAATTTCAAAAGAGGGATGATTTTTTCACTCTCTTCTTCTTCTCTATAGGAAAGAATCATAGAGGAGAGCGTTGGGTAATACAAAATACTGAAACAAATAAGGGGAACTAAAATAAAAAGAGATTTCAGTAAATCAAAGAAATTAAAAGTACTCCTCGTCCAAATACTAGAAAAATCCCAATAGGGAATAAGGAGAACTGATAAAAGTAAAAGAATAATAACGAGAGGAGTTGTCAGTAGCTCCATAATCTTTAAAATAAAACGCTCACCTAATATAACCACTAAGACGAGGGCCCCTAAAACAAAAAAAGAGAGGAGGTGATAGTCTACTTGTTGTGAAACAAGATTAAAAACATCTTGGCATAAGGCCTTTGAATAGCCAGAGAGAAGAGAGATAAAAATAAAAAAGTAACCTAGAGAGATAAAAACTGACTTTCTTTTCCCCACAAGAGAAGTAATGACACTGTTAAAACTCAAAGGATTTTTTGAACTCATTTGCAATCGCGTCATCAAGTAAAGAGAAAAATAAGCAAAAGGAAAAGCAATTAAACAGGACAAGAAGAAAGAAAAAAATCCTCTCTGAGTGGCCTCTAAAGGTAAATATAATAAACCTGTTCCAATGGCCGTTCCCAAGAAACTGTTTAGCTGTCCTCTATCTTTTTTATTTTTGAAAAAATCCAACATTTGCATACTCCACTATCTATCCTATAATGCTTACGTCTAAAAGAATCTAGTAACCAACAGAAAACTTGGGAAAAATTATGACTTTTATAAGGGAATTTTGGGAATATCTGCTTCTTTCGGCCCCTTACCTCATGCTAGGACTCTTAGTGGCCGCTCTTATCCATGAATTTATCACAGAAAAAACCATTAAAAAGCATTTAGGCGGATCAGGATTTCTTCCTATTTTCAAAGGAGCTCTCCTTGGCGTCCCTCTCCCTCTCTGCTCTTGTTCCGTTATCCCAGTTGCCGTGGAACTGAAAAAAAGTGGGGCCAAAAATGGGGCAACTTCGGCCTTTCTTATTTCAACACCAGAATCTGGCATTGACTCTGTGGCGGTTACCTACGCTATGATGGATCTTCCTATGACAATTCTTAGACCATTAGTGGCCTTTATTTCTTCTCTCTTGGCCGGCATACTTAACTACCTTTTTAAAACAGACATCTCTGCTCTTGTAGAAGAAAAAAAAGAGAAAAGCTGTTGTCATCAAGAAAAAGAGAAAACCACTAAAAAGCAAAAAGAAAGAGGCACAATTCAGCGCATTTTGCGCTATGCCTATCACGACCTCTTAAAAGATATTGCTCTATGGCTCTGTTTTGGACTTATCGTAGGACACCTCATTAACTACTTTATCCCTGATGATTTTTTTCTTCAATTTTCTTCTTTCTGGACCAGAATCATCGTTGTTTTTATTGGTATTCCTCTCTACATTTGTGCTTCGGCCTCAACTCCTCTGGCGGCCTCTCTCATTTTAAAAGGCATCTCACCTGGAACGGCCCTTTTGCTTTTAACTCTTGGACCGGCCACCAATATTTCTAACCTTGCTGTTCTTCAAAAATATATGGGTAAAAAAAGTATCATCATTAACATTATCAGTATTGTCATAATCTCCCTTCTTGGTGCCTACTTTTTAGATTTATTTTATGAAAATTATGGACCTATTCAAATGAAGTTAGATTCAAAACATCTTCATGAGCACAATGAGTTTCCTCTTTACACTCACCTCATTACAGGAATTTTTTCATTCCTCTTAATAAGAGCAACATTTTTTGAACTAAAAAAGAAATAGTGACAACTCTATTCTTCTATACTGAGAAGGCGATGTTCTCTTATCAGCAAACTCCTATCGTCGGAACAAGGCGTTTGTCGTTTAAAGAAGAGAACTGTTCCTTTAGGCCATTTTTCTTTATTGGCCTTTGCTTCTGTTATAACTTCGATGGTAATTTTCTGGCGAAAATTCTTTTTGGCGCCCTCGTTTTTCTCAATACTAAAGTAATTGAGTTCTGCTGTAATTTCATTGACACTGCTTTTTACGTCAAATTGAACGGCCGTTCCTTCTAACATAACTGTATTCTCAAGTTTTTTATTGAGAAGAGCTATCTCTTTGCAGAAAAAATCAAAGTCTACTGTTTGATCTGTAATCAAATAAGGATAAAAAGCATCTTTTACCCATTCCTCTGAAGAAGAATGAGAAAACTCATACTGATTTCCACTATTTTTTAATGTTGTGGAAAGAAGATTAAGCTTATTTACGTCACCACTACAACTAGTTTTATCAAGGGAAAAAAAATATTTCAAGGAATCTCGAACATCTGTGACAGATTGCCCTAAGTTATAACATAAACTTTTTATCCACTCAGACTCCGAGCTGTTAAGAGATCTCACACTTTTAAAATTTGTATTACTTGAGGAAGATTTTCTTATCCTATTTGACTTGGCACAAGAAAGAAAATTAAAAACTAAAAAAGTCAAAAATAAGATTTTCATTATTTACTCCTC
>NODE-78-length-32984-cov-6.77625_pt1 | contig 32984 bp, 33 predicted proteins | sample MGYA00139097_ERZ477577 | MGnify/ENA metagenome assembly ERZ477577
TACTCAATTGGACTTTTTATGGAAATATTTAAAATAGTAAGACTCTTAAACAGGGAATAATTCTATTTGGTCGAAAGTTCGTCAATAAAATACAGATATAAGTTTTTTGTATTCTAATATTATGTGTACTTTTGCCCCGATTTTAGTCAACAACAGATCGGTTTGATATGTATAGATTATTGAGATTTTTACTTGTTTTAGCGCTACTTGTTCCAAGTGCAGTAATAGCGGGTCATGACGTGGAAAGTCACGAAGACGAACACGGTGATCATGGGCCAAAAAAGGAGCTTACACCTGAAGAGCAGAGAGCAAAAAACACAGAGTTTGTAAAACATCACACACAAGATTCACACGATTTCGGGATCTTTGCAGATGAAAGTGAAGGTAAGCACTATGGTTTTCCTTTACCTGTTATTTTGTGGGATGAAGGGTTGCATATGTTTATGTCATCTGCCTTTCATCATGGTGAGGAGATTGTTGAATCAAAAGGTAACTTTTATAAGTTAGATACTCATGACGGTAAGATCTACAAGTGTGATGAGCATGGGGTTGTGTTGACTCAAGAAGTAAAGGAAACAATTACAAAAGACATTACCGATGAGGTGACTGGGGAGATAAAACAAGTGGAGATTGAAGAAGTTTCCATGGTTGAATTACTTCCTTTGGACTTTTCGATCACTAAGAACGTTTTTGTGACGATGTTAATGTGTCTTCTCTTGTTTTTCCTCTTTAGAGGTGTAGCGAAGTCATACAAGTCTGGCTTAGCGCCTTCAGGTTCGGCAAAGTTTTTTGAGCCAATCATTGTTTTTATTCGCGATGAAATAGCAATTCCAAATATTGGAGAGAAAGCATATAAAAAGTACATGGTTTATTTATTAACTGTTTTCTTTTTTATTTGGTTTTTGAATCTTGCTGGTATGACACCGCTAGGTATTAATGTAACTGGGAATATTGCAGTGACATTTACATTGGCCATTTTTACTTTTGTTATTACGCAAGCCACAGGTAAGAAAGATTATTGGATGCATATTTTCTGGATGCCAGGGGTGCCTGTTCCAATGAAAATTATGTTGATTCCAATTGAATTGATTGGTTTGGTAGTCAAGCCTTTTGCGTTGATGATTCGTTTGTATGCTAATATGTTAGCAGGACACATTGTATTGGGAAGTTTATTGGCGGTAGTTTTCTACTTCCAAAGTTTTGGAGCTAAGGGGGCCTTTATAGGTTTGACTTTCTTCATGAATATTATTGAATTGTTAGTTGCGGTTTTGCAGGCATATATTTTTACTATGCTTACAGCTTTGTACTTTGGTGCAGCAGCTGCAACTCACGAAGAAGCACATTAATTAAAGTAAATTTTAACCCTAAAATAAACAAAGATGGATGTACAGATGATTGGAGCTGGACTGATTGTAATCGGAGTTGGTATCGGTATTGGACGTATCGGTGGTTCTGCGATGGATGCAATTGCTCGTCAGCCAGAAGCTACAAACAAAATTCAAACAGCGATGTTGATTGCAGCAGCGCTTATTGAAGGTATTGGATTTGCTGCACTTTTCGCAGCATAAGACAATCATTCTTTCTTTCAACCGCAACGGTTGGTTGCGGTTGAAAGAATTTTTAGAGTTAAAGAAAAATTAGAAAGACGACATGGAAAAGTTATTGGGAGAATTTTCGATAGGACTGTTCTTTTGGCAGACGTTATTGTTTTTGGGATTGTTGTTATTGCTTAGGAAATTTGCATGGAAACCAATTCTTAATGCGGTTAATGAGCGTGAACAAAAAATTTCAGATTCAATTAATCAAGCAGAAAAGGCACAGCAGGAACTAGAAGCATTGAAATCACAGAACGAGGACCTATTGAAAGAGGCCCGTGCTGAAAGAGATGGAATGATTAAGGATGCTAAAGCGACAGCTTCAAAAATGGTTGAAGATGCGAAGTCAATTGCAAAAGAAGAAGGAGCTAAATTATTAGTTTCTGCTCGTGAGTCAATTAATGCAGAGAAGGCAGCCGCGATTACTGAGTTGAAGACACAAGTTGCAGCATTCTCAATTGAAATTGCTGAAAAGATTGTTCGCGAAGAGTTGTCATCAGCAGATAAGCAAAAGGCATTAGCAGATAAGCTTGTTGGCGATATTAACATGAACTAAGAAGGCGCACGGATGAAGAGTACAAAAGTAGCAGCACGTTACGCAAAGGCATTACTTGAAATGGCGATTGAACAAAATAAGATCGACAGTGTTTTGGGTGATATGCAATTCTTGGCAGCTGCAAACGCGGAAACACCTGACTTCGGAATGATGATTGCGAATCCGATCATTAACACAGAGAAGAAAATCTCTATTTTCGGAATGATATTCGAACAATTCGAAGAGGTTTCAAAGTCCTTCATTAAATTGGTCACAGAAAACCGTAGAGAAGGTTTACTTGTTGAGATTGCTGCCTCATTTGAAGCACAAGTTAAGGAGCACAGAGGAATTATTCCTATGACATTAATTTCCGCACTAGCTTTGGATGCAAGTACTAAGGATGCAATAATCAGCAAAATTCAAGCGACCGTTGATGGTCAACTTGAGGTAACAGAAGAAATAGATGATTCCCTCATAGGAGGATTTGTGGTTCGAATGGGAGATGTACAGATAGATGCATCAGTTTCGAATCAATTTAATAATTTAAAACAACGTTTAACACGTTAATTTTGGCGTAGCCAAGTAAAAAAACTACACAAGATGGCAGATGTAAAACCAGCAGAAGTTTCTGCAATATTAAAAGAGCAACTTTCAGGATTTCGTTCTGAAGCAGAGTTGCAAGAAGTAGGTACTGTTCTCCAAGTTGGTGATGGTATCGCTCGTATTTACGGACTAAAAGGTGTTCAATACGGTGAATTGATTGAGTTCGATGGTGGACTACAAGGAATCGCGTTGAACCTTGAAGAAGACAATGTTGGTGCCGTTCTACTTGGACGTTCTACTGAAGTAAAAGAAGGGGACACTGTAAAGCGTCTTGGTCGAATTGCTTCGGTAAATGTTGGAGAAGGAATCGTAGGTCGAGTTGTTGATACTTTGGGTAATCCAATTGATGGTAAAGGAGCAATCGAAGGTGAGTTATTTGAAATGCCAATTGAGCGTAAGGCACCAGGAGTTATCTTCCGTGAGCCTGTAACTGAGCCTCTGCAAACAGGGGTGAAAGCGGTTGACGCGATGATTCCAGTAGGACGTGGACAGCGTGAATTGGTGATTGGTGACCGTCAGACTGGTAAAACAACAGTTTGTATTGATACAATTATCAACCAAAAAGAGTTTTTTGATGCAGGAGAACCAGTTTATTGTATCTATGTTGCCATAGGTCAAAAGGCTTCTACTGTAGCTGGGATTGTTCAGAAATTGGACGATGCTGGTGCAATGGCATATACAACGATCGTAGCAGCAAACGCTTCAGATCCTGCTCCAATGCAGTTTTATGCTCCTATGACAGGTGCAGCAATTGGAGAGTTCTTTAGAGATACAGGTCGTCCAGCATTGATTGTATTTGATGATTTATCAAAGCAAGCAGTAGCATACCGTGAGGTGTCGTTACTTCTTCGTCGTCCTCCAGGTCGTGAGGCATATCCAGGTGATGTTTTCTACTTACACTCACGTTTATTAGAGCGTGCAGCGAAAGTAATTAACGATGATTCTATCGCGAAGCAAATGAATGACCTACCAGAATCTATGAAAGATAAGGTGAAAGGTGGAGGTTCTTTGACAGCGTTACCAATTATTGAAACGCAAGCGGGTGATGTTTCTGCATATATTCCAACGAACGTTATTTCGATTACAGATGGTCAAATCTTCTTGGAAGGTGATTTATTCAACGCAGGTATTCGTCCGGCAATTAACGTAGGTATCTCGGTATCTCGTGTTGGAGGTAATGCGCAGATTAAGTCAATGAAGAAAGTAGCTGGTACGTTGAAATTGGATCAAGCACAATACCGTGAGCTTGAAGCTTTCGCGAAGTTTGGTTCTGATTTGGATGCTGCAACAAAATCTGTACTTGATAAAGGTGCAAGAAACGTTGAGATCCTTAAGCAAAAAGAAGGAGATCCTTACCCAGTAGAGAAGCAAATTGCAATTATTTATGTAGGTACTAAAGGATTAATTCAGAATGTACCTGTCGAGAAGGTGAAAGAATTCGAAAATGAATACCTTGATTTCCTTGATGCTAAACATAGAGATACATTAGATTCTTTGAAGTCTGGTAAATATACAGATGCAGAGACTGAAGTATTGGCCAAAGTGGCTAAGGAATTAGCTGGGAAGTATTAAAAGATTCAATATTCAAGAGTTTGGGTTACTGGACTCTTGAATGTTTTAATCCTTGAATTAAGATAAGATGGCAAATCTTAAAGAAATAAAAAATAGAATTACCTCGATTTCATCGACGATGCAAATTACATCTGCGATGAAAATGGTTTCTGCTGCAAAATTAAAGCGAGCGCAAGGTGCAATCACGCAGATGCGCCCATACGCTGAGAAGTTGCAAGAGATTTTAGGTAATTTGAGTGCTACACTTGACCTTTCTGAGAACGCTTATTCAGAGCAAAGAGAAGTAAAGAATGCATATATTATCGCTATAACTTCTAACAGAGGATTGTGCGGTGGTTTCAATAACAACGTTATCAAGAAGGCAAATGTCTTATTGCAAAATGAGTATGGGAACTACAACACGAAACTAATTTCTGTAGGAAAGAAAGTGAACGATGCTTTTAAACGCAGTGACGTGAGCTTTCGCCCAGAAGGAATTGGTGAAGCTGAAGATATGTTCAATGATTTGACATTTGAACGCTCTTCTGAAATGGCACAATTCTTAATGGACGAGTTTGCAGCAGGAAATGTAGACAAGATTGTGATATTATACAATAAGTTTAAGAATGCTGCAGTTCAAGAAGTAATGGAAGAGCAGTTTTTGCCAATTGTGGTTAATCAAGATGAAGGAACCACTGCTGGAGATTATATTTTTGAGCCTTCAAAAGTTGAAATCGTTGAGGACTTGATTCCAAAGTCTTTGAAAACTCAGTTGTTTAAGGCATTGTTAGATTCAAATGCGTCTGAGCATGGAGCTCGTATGACAGCAATGCACAAGGCTACAGATAACGCTGGCGACATGAAGCGTTCATTAACCTTGGAGTACAATAAGGCACGTCAGGCGGCTATTACGAATGAAATTTTAGAAATCGTCGGAGGTGCAGAAGCATTGAACGGTTAATAAAGTAGATATACTAAAGAAAAAGCCTCACCGAATTTCGGTGAGGCTTTTTTTATTCCTGGTTTGATTTTGTTCGATGTGGGTTATTTCGAAATGACCAGTCTTTTAGTAACAATTCTATCCAAAGATGTTACTTGAACAACATAAAATCCTTGCTCTAAGCTTAACTGAATGTCTTTGTTTTCAGTTTCGTACACTTGTTGTCCTTGGCTGTTGAAATTTGCATGCGTATGACCTTCTACTTTTCATAATTGATTACTCCAAAATTATAAATAGGAATTCTAGATATTGAGAGTAACTCTCATCGGAAGTGGTGATTTATGTTAGCGATCAATGATTGACTTCTCAATTTTCGCTAGGAATTAACTGTTATAAGTAGAGAATATTTAAAGCAAAATTGATCTTGATCATTTGCATTAGAATTGGGTTATTGTATCATTGTCTTTTGTTAGGCTGAATGGAAGTAGATATCGTTTTTCTCATATTGTTGCCAGTAGTTGCCTTTTTGTACGCTGCTGTTGGCCATGGCGGTGCAAGTGGTTATTTGGCTTTGATGGGACTTTTTTCCTTTTCAGAGGAACTCATGAAGCCAACCGGACTTTTACTTAATTTGTTTGTTGCGGCTATTTCATTTTATCATTTCTGGCGTTCCGGTTATTTTAATGGCAGACTTTTCACTTATTTCGTAATTAGCTCATTTCCTTTAGCTTATTTGGGAGGGACACTTAATATAGATGCAAAGGTTTACAAGATTATACTAGGGGTTCTCTTATTATTCGCTATTGCTAAAATGCTGGGATTATTTGGTACAGAGCGCGATGAAATTCGACCGGTCGGTTGGGGGACAGGTTTGTTAGTAGGTGGCGTAATTGGGTTTTTTTCAGGTTTAATTGGTATTGGAGGAGGAATCATTCTGAGCCCGGTAATCTTACTTTTTCGCTGGGGAAAAATGAAAGAAGCCGCAGCTGTTTCAGCATTATTTATTTGGGTAAATTCAGCTGCAGGCATGACAGGACAATTGACTCAAGGTGTCGTAATTGATAGCCAAAGCTGGCTTTTTGTGATGCTGGCTGTTTTGGGAGGGTTTGCTGGTGGCTATTTTGGTAGTAAAATTATTAATAACCAAGGATTGCGATACGTATTATCGTTCGTTCTAATCCTGGCCGTCTTGAAGTTATTCTTTGTTTCCTAGCTTTCTTCGAACTATTCATCAGTTGAACCGAATTACTGAAAATGTTTGGTCAAAGCAATACAAATGATATTTTATACCTTAGTCTTTTCTGTAAGGCATTATTTAATTCCTAGTTATGCGATATTTCATCTTTATATTTTTGTTTAGTTATGCAATGCCTGTTATCGGGCAGGAAAGAGCAAAAATCGCAACTCTAAAAAAGGCAAAAGAGGATCGCAAGTCGGCAGCTCAAGAAAATATTTCCAAGTTGAAAGATGGCACATTGCTTGTTCGTCTAGATTTCGATAAACAAAAAGTAAACTACTTTGAGAAGTATAAGAATTTTAAAGAAGCTGAAAAGGTCCGAGCAAAAGCCTACAAAGTGAACATTGAAATAATTGAAGCATTTAGAACTAATTATAAATTTAGCAAGGTCTATTATTTCGCAATGGATGATTCAAGGAAGATTCTTGAGGGTAAATTGGATGAAGTAGTCTTTTATGATACAATGGGAGTGGAGGATCTGTCAATTCGAGTGGAGAATACGGATTATTTCATTGCAGAATTCACTTATATTGAGCAGGACACAAGTCAATATTATAGCGGTTCCACACCCTCTACGAATAATACTAACAACCCAGATGGAGTTGCTTATTATGGTGGATCAAAAAACAATAGGAGTGCTCTAGTGATTCGTGACAAACATTTCGTCCAATTAAGAGAGCCCTTTCCATATTTTGCAGCCTATAGACATTTTGGGATGGTTTCAAAACGTTATCGTGAACCGGTGCGTAGGTTGGAAGAGAAATTAGTTAAATACTTTGGCCAAGTGGTTGGTGGGGAAATCACTGAATAAAGTAACGACCAACAGCAGAAAATTTCAACCTATTAGGTTCAATAATAAGTAAACAGAAACTTACTGAAGGTGTTTCAGAATAATTAGAATATGAAAAAAAATCGGTGTGTCGTTGCCTCAATGACTAAAAGTCAGCGTCTGTTACATTTAGAACATATGTGTGCTTCGCAGTACCTTTTGTTTCTTCTACGTCTGTATCCCAGTTAGCGATATTAGCATAGTTCTTTGTCAAGGTATCTCCATTTGTATTGGTGATCAACAAATCTTGCCCAAACATAGTTGTAGGATCCATTAGATCTAAAGATTTACCCGTTTTTGACCAACGTGCTAAAATTTCTGAACCTCCCAATGCTGGAATTATGTGACTAATAGGAGTTGCATAAACAACGTTAACACCACTCACATAGATCTTCGTAGATGAGTCATTTTTTACAATGTATCCAACTGAAGTTTCCTTTTCGCATGATACGAAACCGATAAGAGCGACTACTAAGAATATATACTTTGTCATTTTGTTTGGTATAAATTGAACCCCTAAGATAGGGAACTTTACACAAAGTAATACAGAATCAAATAAATTGTATTGCCTTTGCTAGTTTGAGATAAAACTAATTGGCACTAATTTTCAGGCAGGGATTCCTTTTTTTCAATTGAAAACCTATGAAAAAAACCAATAATCTTCACCAGAAATTTTATTCCGAGAATTCAAATATTCGGCAATTTCCTGTTGTCCTTCGGGAGAAGCTACTGCAATAATGATCTGGGGAGATTGCAAAACATCAATAGTATCAAAATGGTTCATTTTCACACCATAAATTTCTTTTCCTATTTTCTTCTTATTGTCACATACCCAATGGAATTGTTGTGTGCGTTGTTGGATCAGTTTTGCTAGATCTTTACCATTTTTCCCGGCACCCCAAAGTACAATTGGGCGACTTTGGTCACGCTCTAATTGAAAGAAGTATTTTATCTTCAATTCAAAAAACCGGTTGTCTTTGTATTCCTCACGATTTCGAGATATTCTATCTGGTCGATCACGCCAATGATGCAATACTGTTTCGAGCCCAATGATTTTTAAATCGCCCGCATAAAATCGAAAACAGAGGTCATAATCTTCCGGAAGGATTGACGGTTCAAACCCTTTGATTCTATCGAAATCATTACGATGCACTAACCAACAATTGGAAGGGATGACGCACTCTCGGAATATGTTTTCCTTGTGTGAATTGTTTCGTGCTACTTCACATAACCAGGTATCATATCGACGAAAACCATCTCCTACTTCTCCGTCATCTGAAAAGTATTCAGTACCACCAGTGACAACGGTTCCCTTACCATATTGTCGCCATGCTTCATACATTTTGCTTAGTTTGTCTTTAGGCATTTTGTCATCAGAGTCCATTCGATGAATATGAGAACCTGTTGTGTGCTTATATCCTAATCGAAGTGCATTGAGAAGACCTGGATTCGGATTGTTAATCACTTTGATTCGATTCTCGACCGCACTAAAGTCCTGTAAAATTTCTAAGGAACTGTCGACTGATGCATCGTTTACGACAATTAACTCCCAGTCATGAAAAGTTTGTTCAATAATGGATTGAATGCATTGATGAAGATAAGGAGATGTATCTCTTACCGGCATCACGATTGATATTTTCATTTTTTGACTCATATAAATAAAGCCGTTCGTTGAGGAACGGCTTTATCAATCTTTAAACTTGACTGGTTTTCAATTAAGATAAACCAGAAATTTTACCATCATTGTCGATAAACATCCCCTCAGAAGCTGGTGTAGCTGGAAGTCCAGGCATACGCATCATTTTTCCTAATATGGGAATCACAAAACCAGCTCCCGCAGCAAATTCAAATTCACGAACGGTAATTCTGAAGTTTGTAGGTCGCGCGAGTAACTTATCATTGTCTGAGAATGATTTTTGTGTTTTTGCCATGCAAATTGGTAATTCATTCAATCCTAGTTGATCAATTTTACCTAGATCTGTAAGAGCCTGCTTAGAATAGTCTACACCATCTGCTCCGTAAATTTCACGAGCAATAGTTTCGATTTTATCCTTGATTGAAATATTCCAATCGTACAGTGGCTTAAACTTATTTTGACCAGACTCAACTTCTGATACAACAGCTTTCGCCAAGTCAGTCATCCCGTCTCCTCCGTTTGCCCAGCCTTTAGCCACAATTGCTTTAACGCCCATCGCTTTGCACTTATCCTGGATCAGTTGAACTTCTTCATTCGTATCTGTCGGGAAAGCGTTGATAGCTACCACAGGGTTCAATCCGAATTTCTTAATATTTTCAATGTGCTTTTCGAGATTCGCAAATCCTGCAGAAACTCTTTCAACACTAGGTGTATTGTATTCTTCTTGTGGAGCACCACCATGATGACGTAAAGCACGGATTGTAGCTACTAAAACAACGGCTTCTGGCTTTAATCCTCCAGAAACGCATTTAATGTCGAGAAATTTTTCCGCACCCAGATCAGCACCAAATCCAGCTTCGGTAATAACATATTTAGAAAGGGAAAGTCCCATTTTTGTCGCAAGAATTGTATTTGTTCCTTGTGCAATATTAGCAAATGGACCACCATGAATAATTGCAGGGTTTCCTTCCATTGTTTGAACCAAATTAGGCTTGACAGCATCCTTAAGAAGAATCGCCATTGCATTTTCAGCACTCAAATCACGTGCGTAAATCGGCTTTTTGTCGAAGGTAAGCCCAATATAGATACTCCCTAGTCTTGTTTTTAAATCTTCGAAGTTTTCCGCCATACATAAGATCGCCATAACTTCGGAAGCAGGTGTAATGTTAAAACCATCTTCACGAGGAATTCCATTCGCCGTTCCACCCAGTCCAATGGTGATATCACGCAATGATCGGTCATTCATGTCCATCACACGCTTCCAAGCAATTGTTCTTGGGTCTATTCCCAAACTGCGTGTCTTACTTTGGATGTTATTGTCTATTAGCGCTGAGAGCAAATTATTGGCTTTTTCTATTGCAGAAAAATCACCCGTAAAATGTAGGTTGATATCTTCCATTGGAACAACCTGAGAGTAGCCACCGCCAGCTGCGCCACCTTTAATCCCAAAAACAGGGCCTAAAGAAGGCTCCCGTAAAACGACGGAAGTTTGCACCCCAATTTTATTCATTCCTTCGGTTAAACCTATAGATGTTGTTGTTTTACCTTCTCCAGCAGGAGTAGGTGTCATTGCAGTCACAAGAACTAAATGATTGTCTTTGATTTTTTTCTCATCAATTAGGCTAAGAGGGAGTTTGGCTTTGTACTTACCGTACAGCTCCAAATCATCTTCATCAATGCTAAGTTTCGTTGCAATTTTGGAAATGTGTTCTAGTGTCGCTTGTTGAGCAATTTCAATGTCTGAAAGAATCGTTTTATTCATATTAACTTGGTTTAATTTCTTTGGTGGACCTCGCCTTTTGACCACTATTGATTTAGTCAATATACGATCTATGCGTTAAAAAGATGCAAAAAGGGTGAAAAAGTATCCTTGTGAGTTGGGATGTAATCGAATTAACAAGTAGTGATTTAGATTAATGAGGAGGTGTTAGTTCCTTTAAACCTGACAATAGTCATCTGTTTAAGCTAATAGAAACATTAACTTCGTGGTAATTAACTATAACTGATAATTATGAAACAGATTTTCTTTTTTGTCTGCGCTTGTTTTCTGGCGACAGGGACAACAGCCCAGGACTATGTAATTAATGCATCGACGGGTACATCTTTACCTTATGAGTATAATGCTAGCGGGTCAACCGTCTTAGGTATTCCATCGGTAGATGTATTATCTGCGTGGCAAACAATACCCTTTAGCTTTGACTTTTATGGTCAATCTGTGACGGGGTATAAGGTGAGTGATAATGGTTACATAACATTTGACAATGGAGCTTCGACCAGCGATCCTTCTAATACAGCTATTCCAAGTGTGGGAGGTCCGAACAATGCGATCTATGCATTCTGGGATGATTTAGAGGTGATTAGTGGATCGGGGTCTGCCGATGATGTATTCAATTATACGTACGGAACTGCACCTAATCGAGTACATGTGATCCAATGGTATTCTGTTACACCAATTAGCGGAACGGGATTCGTTTATACGGCGATTCGTTTATATGAATGTGGAGATTTTGATATCATTCATAATTATGGAAATGCTACAGGTATGACGGCAACTGTAGGTTGTGAGAATGCTTCAGGAACAATTGGAGTTCAAACGGCAGGAAGTCCAATTGAGGATTATCCTTCTGTTGGTAGTCTTGGTGATGATGATGTAGTTTATACTTTCTACTGGGATCAAATCAATTATGATCTTTCAGTCACTTCTATTGATTTATCAGGATTCGTCTATATTGGATCAAACACAATATCAGGAACTATAGCTAACAATGGTGGCTCAAATATTACTTCTTTTGATTTAAATTATACTGTTGATGGAGGCCCCGTGCAAACGATGCCGGTTACATCTACTCTTAATGCTGCTGGGGGCACTTATTCATTCTCTCATAACATCCCATGGGATGTTACGGTAGGTGGTCAGTATCATGATTTGTGCGTTTGGGGGGATAATATCAATGGTAGTAATGCAGATGAAAGAACTTGTAACGATGAATTGTGTGTGAACTTATTTTCTGGTACAGGTAATTCAGGCACACGTAGTGTCTTGATTGAAGAGTTCACTGGAGCTTGGTGCGGATGGTGTCCAGATGGTGGAGTAATTCTTGATGATATATTAACAACTTATCCGAATGATGTGGTTGGCGTATCTATTCATGACGGCGATGCTATGGAAATAGCAGATAGTATCCGTTCGGGATTTGCAGTATCGGCTTATCCAAATGGCATGGTAGACAGAAAAGTGTTCGCTGGTGAGCCAGATGAGCCGCATTCAAGAGGAAGCTGGACGTCTAACACGGTTAGTCAAATTGGTTCTTATACGCCTGCAGATGTGTATCTTACTCATTTATATGAGCCTGCAACACGTCAGATCACAATGGAGGTGAAGGGAGTTTTTGCAGATTATTCTACTGGCGACATGCGCTTCGTTGCCATGGTAGTTGAAGACGGAGTAACAGGTACAGGTTCAGGTTATGATCAGGTGAATTACTTAAACACAACTGCTGGGCATCCATTCGAAGGTGCCGGAGATCCAATTATCGGTTTTGTGCATAATCATGTTTTAAGAGCACTTCCGGGAGGAGGATTTGGAATCGCTGGTACAATCCCTACTACAGTTTCCCCAGGTGATGAGTTCACAGAAACATTTACGTACACGCTTCCAGCTTCAATGGATGAGACAAAAATCAAATTGATAGGTTTTATGGCTTATAATAGCGCAACTGTTGGAGAAAGAGAAGTAATTGATGTAGATCAAGCTGATCTCGGTTACCAAGGAAATGCAGGTTTGGGAATGACTAAATTGGCTACGAGCATTGAAGTGTACCCAAATCCTTCCTCAGATTTAGTAAACCTTAACTTTGAGCTTCAAGAGTCGAATGATACACGTATTGTAATTTATGATGCTTATGGTAAACAAGTCGCACTGGTTAATCAAAATTTATTGAATTCAGGAAGTCAGCATTTCACTTACGATGTGAGTAAATTTGAAAAAGGAGTTTACTTCATCTCGATTACAGTTGATAAAAACACTACTTATACAGAAAGGTTTGTAGTAGTAGATTAAATCAGCAATCAAATACGATTAGATAGAAAGGGGGAGCCAATTTGGTTCCTCCTTTTGTTTACAAATAGTGGATAATTCTAGAATTGGTAACTTTAGTACTTAAATCAATTCGTTATGAAAGGATCATTTGTCGTTCTGTCACTATTTGTCGTTCTATCTCTTTTTATGGGTAGTTGTGGTTTTAGTAAAATTGCTGATGCAGCCGAACCAACTGCGGGCAAGTTCTATGCACATATGCAAAGGCTTGAATATGATGAGATAGAACAAATGCTATATTCAGGTGCAGATGTTGCCGAATGGATGGAAGTGATTAGACAAAAGGAAGTGTTAGGTGACATGTTGAAGTTCAAGAAAAAAATGGGCTTTAATACCTCAATAAATAACGGACTAACGACCGTAGAATTAAATTTTACATGCACCTATCAGGAAGGAGTTACTAATGAGACGATAATCCTTATTCAGGAAGGTGAAGGTTTTAAAGTTTACGGATACGAATTCAAACAAAAAGAAAAGAAGGAATAGACAGCTTGAAACATGATAGTTACCTGACTTATAGAGGATTTAAATATTTTCTGATTTGTCCCTTCATTGCTTTCTACCATTTCAATAATGGTAATTTTGCCCAATTCACAAAACACCTTTCAAAACTCTTTTCAAGTAGCAAGCACACCTACTTTTAATTGGCTAATTTCACATTATGAGTATGAATGTCGATAAACTAAATAAACGCGGAGTTAAGTCAAGCTACGTTTCGACCATCATTGGAATTTCCCTTGTATTGTTCATGATTGGGATAGTATTGGGAGGTATATTTGGATTGGAAGACATACAAAAACAAGCCAAAGAGAGTTTACAAGGAGATTTGTTCTTCCAACCTGATTTGAACCCAGCGGATATCAAACAAATTGAGCAAGAATTAAAAACCTGGGTGGAATTCAATGAAGTTTTCTATGTTTCTCCCGAGAGAGCAATAGAAGAATTTACTGGTGCTGATCAGAATGCGGATAATATTCTTGAGATCTTTGAGGGAGACAATCCACTTCCTCCAACTATTGGTTTTAGACCTAAAGAGCGACACGCGACATTGGAAGGAATGCAAAAAATTAAGGCAGATTTATTGGCTGCTTATGGTGATCGATTAGATGAAGTGAGTTATGATGAGGATAGTGTTAAGTCTGTCAACTTAGGCTTTAAGCAAGTAGTTTATTTAATTGGTCTAGTGGCGCTCCTTCTTATAATTATTGCCGTTGCTATGATAAATAATACGATTCGATTAGCGCTTTATTCCAAACGTTTTTCAATTAAGACAATGCAACTTGTAGGGGCCACATCAGGATATATCAGACGTCCATTTTTATGGCAATCGATTGGTATGGGAGTGATCAGTGGTATCATAGCTATGGCATTGCTTTTTGGTTTGTTTTATGCCCTCAATAATCTGGTAGATTGGGTTGAAATTCCGATCACGATGAATATCTTTATTATGCTCTTCGGATCACTCATTCTAATAGGTGTAGTGATTACATTTATCTCAACTTGGTTTGCACTTAACAAATATTTGCGAATGAAATTGGATGATTTGTATTAAATTTGGAGCATGAGCAAAAAGACATCTAATTCAAAAGAAGGACTCCTTGATGAAACAGTGAATGATAAATCACAAGCACAAAATGCTTCTGGTGGAGTAAATCAAGTTTCTTTAAAAGAGTGGAACAAGACAGCACCTTTTTCGTTCAATGCTAAGAATTACCGATTATTATTGATTGGTTTAGCAATTAACATACTTGGATATATATTGATGATTGGTGGGGCAACAGACGACCCTGCAAAATTTGATGGTGATGCACTATTTAGTCATACGCGTATTACGCTTGCACCTATACTCATTGTTGCTGGTTATGTTGTGATCATGTTCGCAATCATGAAAAAGCAAAAAGCTTAATCATTTATTTTCATGAGTTTTCTTGAAGCATTAATCCTTGGTATCATTCAAGGCCTAACGGAGTTTTTACCTGTTAGCAGTAGTGGCCACCTGGAATTAGTGAAGGCGATCCAGGGGCAAGAATTAAGTGGGGAATCCAGCATGATGATGACTGTCGTACTCCATTTTGCAACTGCCTTAAGTACCATAGTCATATTTCGAAAGGATTTGGTTGGCATTTTTAAAGGGTTGTTTCAATTCAAACTGAACGAAGAGTTCATGTTTTCATTGAAAATTATTCTTTCGATGATACCAGCTGCTATTGTAGGGGTGTTGTTTGATGATATAATTGAAGGATTTTTTGGAGGGCAGGTACTTTTGGTAGGGCTAATGTTAATTTTAACAGGATTATTATTGCTATTGGCGGATAGAGCAAAAGATACAAAGAAGAAAGTGAGTGTTGGTCATTCGTTAATCATTGGTATAGCTCAAGCTATTGCAATTCTACCGGGGGTTTCTCGATCAGGAGCAACAATTGGAACGTCAGTATTGTTAGGAATTGATCGTACTCGAGCTGCACGTTTTTCTTTTTTAATGGTCGTCCCATTAATTTTTGGTAAGATGGCCAAGGATCTTATGAGTGATGATTTCACAACCTCTGGTGTTTCAATGGGATCTATCGCTGTTGGTTTTATTTCTGCCTTCTTGGTTGGGATGCTAGCTTGTAACTGGATGATAGCGCTTGTTAAACGCAGTAAGCTTTCATTCTTTTCCTACTATTGTTTTGCTGTTGGTATAGGAGTCATTGGTTGGACAATCTTCTTTTAATATGATGACGGAATTCGCTTCAGGAAGTACTATTTTGGTGGACAAACCTCTTGGTTGGACCTCATTTGATGTTGTAAATAAAATTCGATGGAACCTCAAACAAAAGTTAGGCGTTAAAAAAATCAAAGTAGGACATGCTGGAACACTAGATCCTTTAGCGACTGGGTTGTTAGTGATTTGTATTGGAAAACATACCAAGCTGATTAACGAAATTATGCCTGGAGAAAAAACCTACACGGGAAAAATTCTATTGGGTAAAACAACTCCATCGTATGATTTGGAGACTGAATATGATCAAGAGTATTCGACGGATCATATAACGTCCGAACTCATTGAACGAGCGCGTGTTTCTTTTTTAGGCGAGCAAGATCAGGTCCCGCCTATTTTTTCGGCTAAGCAAGTGGACGGGAAACGGGCATATGACATCGCTCGAGCTGGTGGAGAAGTTGAGCTAAAAGCGAACAGTGTTCATATTAGTGATTTCTCAATTAATGATAGAGCTTTTCCAGAAATCTCATTTGAAGTAAGCTGCAGTAAGGGCACATACATTAGATCAATTGCATTTGATTTTGGCCGAAAACTCAATTCCGGAGGTACACTTACAGAGTTGAGAAGAACACGATCAGGCGATTATTCCATAGATGATTGCAAGACAGTAGACGAATGGATAGAAATTATTCAGAACTCATCTCTTTGAAGATGTTAATTTTTGTACCTTTGCGTCCCTTTAAATCAGAAGAACATAAATATAAGTGTTGTTATGAATAAAATGAAACTATCCCAATTCAACTTCGACCTTCCGGAAGAGTTGATCGCAGAACACCCAAGTAATAACCGTGATGAAGCACGTTTAATGGTTGTCCATAAGGATACTGGTAAGTTTGAGCATAAATTGTTCAGAGACATTATCGATTATGTAGACGAAGGTGATGTGATGATCATGAATAATACAAAGGTTTTCCCAGCTAGAATGTATGGTAATAAGGAGAAGACTGGAGCAAAAATTGAAGTGTTCTTATTGAGAGAATTAAACAGAGAGAGTTTGCTTTGGGATGTACTCGTTGATCCTGCTAGAAAAATAAGAATAGGCAATAAATTGTATTTCGGTGAAGATGATTCATTAGTTGCTGAGGTTATTGATAACACAACCTCACGTGGAAGAACATTACGCTTCCTTTTTGATGGATCGTATGAAGAATTCAAGAAGACAATTACTGAATTAGGAGAGACACCACTTCCAAAGTACATCAAGCGTGATGTAGAGGCGACGGATGAGGATAGATATCAAACGATATACGCTAAAAACGAAGGAGCGGTCGCTGCACCAACAGCAGGTTTGCATTTCTCTCGTCAGTTGATGAAACGATTGGAGTTAAAAGGAGTTGACTTTGCTGAAGTGACTCTTCATATTGGCTTAGGAACATTTAGACCAGTAGAAGTGGAAGACTTAACAAAGCATAAAATGGATTCTGAACAAGCATTCATAACTAGTGAATGTGCAGACATTGTTAACAGTGCAAAGGAAAAGAAAAAGAAAATTATTGCGGTTGGAACAACTTCAATGCGAGCAATTGAAACTTCTGTTTCTACGGATGGAATGCTGAAGCCCTATGAAGGGTGGACAAACAAGTTCATTTTTCCTCCATATGATTTTAGTATAGCAGATGCTTTAATTACTAACTTCCATACTCCATTATCAACGTTGTTAATGATGGTTTCAGCTTTTGGTGGGCATGAATTAATGTTGAGTGCATATGAAGAAGCTGTCAAAGAGAAGTATAGATTCTATTCTTATGGTGATGCTATGTTGATTATTTGATTAAATATTAGAGTTACAAAAAAAAAGGATATCCATTTGGATATCCTTTTTTTTGTTCGTAGTGGTTTAGGTTGTAATTGTAATAAATTAGCACTTTTTAATGCTTAATCAGTGATTTGGTTCGACAAATTAAAGTTATTTATCGATGAATTCCAAATTCATTGTCAATTTTCTATTTAAATTCATTCAATTTCAGTTCGCGTTGCCTATAAATAATGACTACTTTTGTCAGCGCAAAATCTCACTTAGTATTTCGCGGTGGAAAAAACCTCTTTTTCGGGCAAAATCAAAGCTTACATGGTCTTTACCAAGTTTAGACTATCTGCATTGGTCGTTGTCTCAGCTTTGACAGGTTATTTATTCGTTGGTGGGTCTGGTGGACTCGAGATAACGTATCTCCTTATTGGTGGGTTGCTTGTAACGGCAGCATCTAATGGATCCAATCAAATTTGGGAAAGAGATCTTGATAAATTAATGAAACGAACAGAGCGAAGGCCAATTCCACAAGGGAAAATGACGGTGAGTGAAGGTGTCGTTGTAGTAATTGTTTGTTTGATCGCTGGAACGATGCTATTGTACATGCTCAATTTGTATACGGCATTGTTAGGTGTGCTTTCCTATATCTTGTATGTTTTCGTTTACACTCCGATGAAACGAATTTCACCTTGGGCTGTTTTTGTAGGTGCTATTCCAGGAGCATTGCCACCGATGATTGGGGCAATTGCACATACCAATTCATTCGGTATGATTCCAGGGGTTTTGTTTTTCGTTCAGTTCACTTGGCAATTCCCACACTTTTGGGCCATTGCTTGGGTTGCCTATGATGATTATAAAGCGGCTGGTTTCTCACTTCTACCATCAAAAGAAGGAAAATCGAAAAATTCTGCTTATCAGATTGTAGTATATTCTCTGGCACTGATACCATTCAGTTTACTTCCTTGGCTACTTGACTTAACGGGCACGTTTTCATTGGTTGCAGCAACAGTGCTTGGTGCCGTGTTTTTCTTCTATGCCTACCGTTTATTGCGAACTTGTGATGATAAAGACGCAAGAAAATTGATGTTCGCGTCATTTTTCTATCTGCCAATAATTCAATTTGTATATGTGTTTGATGCGGTAGATGAAGTAATAATTAAATTTTTAGGTACATGACAGAAGACATTCAAAACGAAGGGCTAAATAGTGTTGAAAACACTGAGCGAGAAGAAAGAGAGCAATGGGAAAAGCTCCAAATGATTAAAGCGAAAAAAAATCTTGTTTATGTTGGGATAATGAGTGTGATCATGCTCTTTGCGGGGTTTAGCTCAGCTTACATTGTCTCCATGGGGGATTCGTTCTGGTTGAAGTTTCCACTACCAAGTGCTTTTTGGGTGAGTACGGCTGTTATCATCGCTAGTAGTATTGCAATTCAGCTAGCAATTGTTTTTGCGAAGAGAGGAAACGTTGGAGCAGTAAAAGTTGCTGTCTCAATAACTTTCATACTAGGTGTTGGCTTTGTCTATTTTCAATTTAAGGGGTATGGTCAGCTGGTAGACAACGGGGTTCATGCCGTTAGTAATCATATTATCGTTACAGACGGAAAATACGGTGACTATTATGAAGTAAAGTATAAAGGAGATTTTATCGAAATCAATGGCAACGATTACCTTCTGAAAGGTAAGGAAATGACTGAGGAGCAAATTGTAGATTATCAAGGTTTTATGTCTCAGTTTCTTGACTTGAAAGACACTTCGGCGTTCCAAGTGAATCAATACGGAAAGGATTTTGTTTTATACTTCGAGAACGTACCTTTAGAATTAAAAGGTAGTACACTGGTTAATGGGGAAGGAGAGGAGTTACAATATCTTGATCGTGTTAGATTACATGATTTAGCCTTAAATGTTAGAGATAGAAGAGGTGATTTCTTTGTTCGCGGTGATTTAGGAATGGATTTTCATATTTATTATAAAGGAAAAGAACTGCAATACAAAGATCGTCAATTACACATGAATGGTAAGATATTGTCAAATTATCTGCAAATAAAGTCAATGGAGTCGCCTGATACTGCTTCGTCTTATTTGTATATTATTACCTTCTTGCATTTACTCCATATTCTCGTTACTCTTTTGTTTATGGGGCGTATTGTAATTCATTCATTTTCAGGGAGAATTAGTAGAGATAGTCATGTAAGTCTTAGTATGGGGGCAATCTTCTGGCACTTTTTGGGAATATTATGGTTGTATTTACTACTTTTTTTACTTTTTATTCATTAAACTTGCACATAAAATTTTTTCAAGATGGCTGGACACGCTTCTAAACAAATTGACGGAAAAACGCTATGGGGAGGTAAAATGTCTCCATTTAGCACTAGTTACGGAAAGCTGATGATGTGGTTCTTCTTGGTATCAGATGCCTTGACTTTTGGTGGGTTGCTGATAGCATACGGATTTACGCGTCACGATTATTTAGGCTCTTGGCCAATTGGTGAGGAGACTTTTAATTCATTGCCAGTATTGGGTCATGGTTATCCATTGATTTATGTCGCTTTGATGACGTTCATTTTGATTGTTTCATCTGTAACAATGGTTTTAGCTGTAGAGGCTGGGCATAGAATGGATAAACGAGGAGTTATTAAATGGATGGTTGCTACAATCATTGGTGGATTCTTCTTCGTTGGATCTCAAGCTTGGGAATGGTCTCACTTTATTCACGGTTCTGAATTTGGGAAAGTGGAATTGGCGGACGGCTCATTAGCCACAGTGCATGGCGAGTTTGGAGAAATCGAAAACTTTAAAGTTATCACGGCTGGGAGTCATCACGAAAAAGGGGATATTATAAAAGCTGGTGAGCACGGTATGACAGAGTCAGATTTGATGCACGAGTATCAGCATGCTGTTGCAGAAGGGAAGTTAAGTGATGGTCAAATTGTATTACATGATGGATCAGTTGCTGAGATTTCCAAGAAGGCAAATACGAATATGGCTCTTTATGTTAAAGAGGACGGAGGAACCCACAAGATGGGTATGCATATCGAAGGAGCAGAGGCAATTGCGATGTATGAAGAAGCAGTAAATTCTGGTGAGGCAGGACGAATTATTTATGGAGCAAACCTTCAGCAAAATGAATATGGGCCGCAACAGTATGGTCAGTTCTTTTTCTTTATTACTGGATTCCACGGGTTTCACGTATTCTCAGGGGTAATGATAAATATCATCATCCTTTTAGGAGTAATTGGAGGAGTTTACCACAAGCGTGGTCATTATGAAATGGTAGAAAAAACTGGACTTTACTGGCACTTTGTAGATTTAGTTTGGGTCTTCGTATTTACATTCTTCTACTTAGTTTAATCTGGAAACATTTATCTGTTATGGAAAGAGACGATATAATTGAATATTCATTAGAAGGGCACCACAGCGAAGAAGCTGGAGCAAAAATCCGTAAGAAAATTTGGTTTGTAACTGCTTTATTGACGGCAATAACAGCTGTTGAGGTTTTGCTTGGGATGTTTATCAAGCAAGGGTCAGGGGCTTGGCCATTTGTTAAATGGTCATTTATTATCATGACCCTTTTTAAGGCTGGATACATCGTTTTAGTATTTATGCACCTTGGAGAAGAAAGAAAGACATTAAAGTATACGATCTTAATTCCTTATTTTATTTTCATGTTGTATCTGATATTCATCTTGCTATGGGAAGGATTAGCAATTGGTGAAGTTTGGGCCGTACACGCGAGTTAATTCACATATTAAATGGCTGTAAAAAGTACTGCCGGACGAACAAAGAGGGCCTTAGCGTTTCTTATATTGTTTGGTCCGGCTTTTATTTTGGTATTTATCGCAACTCGTGGTTGTAATCACAAATTCAAAGAATTGGCTGATTACGGAAAAGCTGTAGATTACACCTTTATTGATGCGGAGGGAGAAGAGCATAATTATAAAGAGTTTAGTGATAGAGTAGTCCTCATAACAACACTTCAACCAGAATGTCCTGATGAATGCTCTATTTCTTTTTGGCACATAAATCAATTGATATATCAACATGTTCGAAAGAACAAAAAGAAGTTAGGTTCTGTTCGGATAATTTCGTTTGTAACAGATGGTCATGGTAAACCACTTAAAGATATGTCTACAGTTCGAGACATGATGATGGATAAAGTCGAAGGGTACGATCCTGAGATTTGGTATCTCGCATCAGGTAACCCAGAAGAATTGTATGATTTCGAAAGTAACAATGAGTCACTTCTTAAAAAGGGAGATGAATTTCATGGTGGAGAAGCCTATCAAGAGTTAATGCTATTACTCGACAAAAGAAATCATCTTCGGATGGTGCTCTCAGGTAAATCTGAGGGAATGATTCGCAGAATGAAAGAGCATATTGCACTCTTGCAAAAACAGTATGATAAGAAATTTGCACGTGATGAGAAGAATCAATAGAGGCGTTAGTGTTGTAATATTTGGTTTGCTTTTAGCTGCCTGTACCGGCAATGTAGTAACGGAACCATCTCTACCTTTTCTTGGGAACAAGGATATCGAGTACAAAATGAAAGACGGTGTTGAGGTTGCTGATACACTTTATCATACGGTTGCTGATTTCAAGTATTTGAATCAAGATTCTGTAGTCATAACTTCAGAGAGCATGAAAGGAAAGATATGGATATCTGATTTTTTCTTTTCGCATTGTCCTACAATATGTCCACCAATGACAACTCAAATGAAGCGCCTTAATACTTCGCTCAATGATTTAAGTGACGAAATTCAATTTATGAGTTTCTCTATTGATCCTAAACGAGACACTCCCCAGCGTTTGCGTGAATACATCAAAGAACACGAAATAGAAGCGGATAACTGGAGTTTTTTCACAGGAAATGAAGCTGCTACTCATAAATTAGGAGTTGAGTCGTTCCTTGTTCATGCCGGGGAAGACGATACAGAACCAGGTGGATTTGCACATGGTGATATTTTTACTCTGGTTGACCGGGAAGGACATGTAAGGGGTATTTATCATGGAACTGATGCAAAAGATGTTGATCGAATGGAAGAAGACGTCCGAATATTATTAAAGTATGAATACGGAGTTGAGTAACGCGGATAAGCTGAAAAAAGCAAGACGCGCAATAATATTGGCTTCGATTGCAATTCCTGTTGTTGTAGCCGCTTTGTTTGGAGTAAAGGTAGAAGGTGTAGATCTTAGTTTTTTACCGCCTGTTTACGCATCTATAAATGGATTCACTGCGATCTTGCTCATATTCGCATTGGTCGCAATTAAGCGTAAGAATATGAAGGCGCACAGAGCATTTATTCGATTAAGCTTGTTGCTTTCCTTGGTTTTTCTTGGATGTTATGTGGCCTATCATATGACCTCCGAATCAACACCATATGGTGGTGAATATAGATTATTATATTTCATTATTCTTATCTCACATATCTTGCTAAGCATTGCTGTCGTGCCTTTGGTGTTGTTTACCTATTTATTCGCATGGGAAGGGAAATTTGAACGTCATAAGAAATGGACAAAAATTACTTGGCCCCTCTGGTGGTATGTGGCGGTTAGTGGTGTCGTCGTCTACTTCATGATCTCTCCCTATTATTCATAATGTTATCATTACATAGTTCTATTTATGAATTATGGACCATACTACAGAAACAATTCATTACGGCGATGGTTTCAATGAAGGAAAAATCTAGCTAGAATTAGCGTGATAGATATTGAGTTAGCACCATAGACACATCTTAAAAATGCTTTGGGTATTCAATTTCTTTTGTGATCGTAGGAATAATCCTGATGATTTTCTTGTAATTACATAATGGCCGTACCATTTAGAGCTTTGCACTTTCTTTTGTACATTTGCAATACTCTTCTAAAATTATAAAACTATGAAAAAACGATTACTCGGCACGCTGACGCTTGCTATGCTTTTTATTTCGACGATAAGTATCGCTCAGATTACTTATGAGAGCGGGTCACCGACTTCGTGGGGTGTATTTAAATCTACGATAGATGAATTACCCGTTGTTAAGATGCCAACATTTGATGTTGAAGCTCGACTTGCAGAAGATGCGATCAATGACGTTAACAAATCAGGACCATGGCGATTTGGATATGAATTCGAAACGAGCTTTTCTACCCACAATTCTGGTGTATGGCACGATATGGATAATGGAGAACGTATCTGGCGTTTAGCTGTTAAGTCCAAAGATGCCCTAAGTATGAACGTTATTTTTGATGAGTACAATCTTGTTCCAGGTGATCAGGTATTCATTTATAATGAAGATCGTTCTGATGTTCTTGGACCATTCAATCATTTAAATAATAAAGAATGGAATGGATTAGCAACAATGCCTATTAATGGTGAAACAATCATTATTGAATTACGTCAAGTTAGCCCAGCTGCGACACAGCAAAGTTCATTGAAAATTGGTCAGGTAACACATGGTTACCGGGATATTTTTGGATATGCAAAACGAATCTATGAAAAGGGGCTTGGTGATTCAGGTTCATGTAATAATAACGTAATCTGTCCAGAAGGCGATCCTTGGAGATGCCAAATTAGTTCTGTTGGGATTATTGTTGTCAATGGATCAGGTTCGTGTACAGGAACTGTCTTGAACAACCATGCTCAAGATGAACGTCCATTATTTTTGACGGCAAACCACTGTATGGGTGGAAATGTTTCAAATTGGGTTTTCAGATTCAATTGGGATAGCCCAACTTGTACACCAACAGCAAACGGCCCAACAAACCAATCTGTTTCGGGGGCATCTGTTCTGGCACAAGATGCTGGATCTGATGTTGCCTTGTTGGAATTGTCTTCTAACATCCCTGCTGGATACAATGTTTATTATTCGGGGTGGGACGCATCAGGTACATTTCCAACAAACCAAACAGGAATTCATCACCCGTCTGGAGATGTAAAGAAAATTTCTTTTGACAACGATGCTGCAGTTCATGGAACGATGAGTGGTGCAGACTGTTGGCAGATTCTTGATTGGGAAGATGGTACAACAGAACCGGGATCTTCAGGGTCTGGATTGTGGGATCAAAATAAGCGAATTATTGGTCAATTATTTGGAGGTCAAGCATCTTGTAGTAATAACGTTAATGATTTTTACGGACGTTTAGACGTTTCGTGGAATGGTGGTGGTTCTTCTAGTACTAGAGTTAAAGATTATCTTGATCCTAACAACACAGGTGTTCTTGTTTTGGATGGTTTAGGATCAGGTGCTTGTGCTGGTACTACTTACGATGATGATGCTTCTATCCAATCTATTGATGGAATTGATGATTCTTACTGTAATGAAAGCAGTATTACGCCAAGTGTTACACTTAAGAATAATGGAAATCTTACTTTGACAGCTGTGGATATTGATTATGACTTCAACAGTGGTGCATCTGCAGGGACTATTCCATGGACTGGTTCATTGGCTTCAGGTGCTACAACAACTGTTGCATTGCCAACTTTTACATTAGCTTCTGGTGCGAACTCATTGACTGTGACAACTGATTCACCGAACGGAAATACTGATTTGAATACATCAAATGATAGCAAGACGTCTACGTTTAATTCAGTATCAAATGGTGTAATGGTAACAATTGATATAGTGCAGGATGATTACGGAAGTGAGACTACTTGGGAAATCAATGACGGCTCAACTATATTATATACTGGAGGTCCTTATTCTGATGGAAACGATGGCGTATTAGTAACAGCTGACGTTTGTTTAGAACTTGATCAATGCTACAACTTTGTTATTTTCGATGAATACGGTGATGGAATCTGCTGTCAATACGGTAACGGTTCATATTCTGTTGGAAACAACGGAGTTGTGTACGCTTCAGGTGGTACCTTCACGAATCAAGAGTCGACAAACTTTTGTGTAACACTTGGATTAAATGAGAATGTTCTGGCTGGAGTGAAGGTATATCCTAATCCTACGAACGGTCTAGTTACTATCGATCTAAGTGAACTGAAAGGTTCTGATGCTAAAGTGACTGTCTTGAGTATTACAGGTGCGGTTATAGCGCAACAAAATGTAGTGAATGCATTAAGTCAATTTGATTTGAGCAAAGAGGCAAATGGGATCTATTTTGTAGAAGTTTCTACGGAAGCTGGGAAGGCAGTTTATAAGCTGAACCTACGTAAATAAGAATAATTAGTTTATTGAAAAGGGGAGTCGAAAGGCTTCCCTTTTTTATTGCTTTAAAGGTATAGAATCAAATTCTTTGAACTCTACATTAGTAGAACCATTGAGTCCCCAATTGCCGGCACCTCCTTGACGTCCGTTAGCTCCTTTGCTTCCTCCAGCTTGACCAGAAATGGCTTCGCCAGGATTTCCTCCCTTACCTCCTTTTCCACCTTCACCGCCCGGTCCACCAGAGACATCGTATTTTAATTGCGAAGAAATATCTGAAGCATTTGGATGAATTATCAAATGAAGATTTCCTCCATTTCCTCCATTCGCTCCATGGCCTCCATTTCCTCCATTTCCTCCAGCGCCTGGTCGTTTTATTTTCCCATCCTCGTCTTTACTTCCATCTTTTCCATCACCGCCGCCACCGCCGTCGCCGCCATCTCCACCTTGTCCACCTGATATATCAAAGGAAACAAGTCTTGTGGCGTATGTCTTATATCTCCATACTTGCAGTGTATTCAATTCACGTGCATAAACATAATAAAGGTCACCTTCTTTCCAGATATATGCTTCATAGTTTCCTCCAGCGAATCCAGGTTGTCCATTCGCACCAACATATCCTTCCTTTCCATCTCTCAACAAAATGCGATCGCCCCGGTCTTTTTGATCTTCCCCATCTTCCCCATAATCTCCAGGTGCGCTGATGAGTAGCCCACCAAGGAAATTCATGTAGATTGTGTCGCGGGCTTCAAAGGTTTCTTCTTTATCAGAAACGGTCATGCTTATTGTTACATAATTTTCATCGAAACTAAGAGGGTGATGCGTAATCTTGAAAGTCTTTCCCGACTTATTGACTCCTTCTGAGGAGAAGTCAAGTTTTCTATGATTAGTGATGTCAAGTTCTTCACCATTATGCATAATGGCCTTAATACGAGCTTCAATAATACCTCCATAATTTATTTCAGCACCTGGGCTATACTCAAATTGCAGCGAATTAATTTCACCAACTTTCAACTTTTTTGTATTGCCACAGCTGACAAAAAACAATGCAATACAAGCAAACGAGAATAGAGTTTTCATAGTGGTTTTTGTTTTTTGTAAAAGTAGTATTTTAATCTTCCATATAGAATCGTCGTTCTAGCGTTCTCTCTTCCAAGAGGACAAGGCAAATGGAATTTGGGCTTGGACGTTGATTGCTCTTCCCATAAAATCAAAACATTGAATTATTGCTTGGAAACTGACTGAAGAACTTTCCATACTTTTTCAGCTGAAGTATTCCATGAAAATAAATGGCTTCTCTCTATTCCCTTTTTACTCAATGAGTCACGTAAAACAGGATCATTACAAATGGTCGTTAATTTTTCAGTGATATCAGGAATGCTGAATGGATCACAATACAATGCGGCCTCCCCCGCGACTTCAGGCAGTGATGTCTTATCACCTGATAAAATTGGAGTTCCGCAACGCATGGCTTCAACTAATGGAATTCCAAAACCTTCGAAATATGGGACGAAAGTAAATACAGATGCACCTCCCATCAATAAAGCTAACTCTTTCAGTTTTAAGTGCCCCGTGAAGCTAATATGACTCCTTAATTCATCTGAGATAGTAAAACTACCAAGTGCCCCAGAAAATAGTTCCTCGCCTACAATTATTAACTTGTATGGATTGTTTAAGTCATCAAGTTTCATCTGTTCAAAAGCTTGAATCAATCGCTGTACGTTTTTTCGTGGATGAAGAGCGCCAACAAACAATAAATATGGATTTCCTTGCGCATACTTTTTTTCAAGCTCTTCTTTCTGTTCGGTAGATATTGGCATAAAGACTTCTGATGCACCATTCCAGGCAACAGTTACTTTGTCCTGATCGATATTATAGGTTGAACAAATGTCTTGTTTCGAGTATTCTGAAACAGTTAATATGTGTTGGGCTTTACGTGCGAATTTTGGAAAATATTTTTGAAGGTATTTACGAGCGTTTTTCGGTAGATCATCTGGGTTATGTTCGAAATTAATATCATGGATAACATTCACTTGTTTGATATTACTCTTTAATGACAAGAAGCCATCGGGAGAAAAGAAAATATCAGCTTTGTACTTTTTTAATGCCCTACTAATTGAGAATTCAAACCATATTTTAAAAAGTATAGGATGTCGAGCTTGTGGATTTAAAACGACCGGGGTAATATTATCGCTAAAGATGAATTTTTGATCATAAGCACGATCGAAAAAGAAAATGAATTCGTGTTCAGGGTGACTTTCGACTATCCGTTTCACAACTTCATATGTGTACCAACCAAACCCTTCCATTTTATTGGAGAGAAGAAATCGGGTATTGACTGCAATACGCATTTTAGTTAGAATTGTAGAATGTGGTTAGAACGTTTTTCTTGACCAATTGTTGTCTTCGAACCATGACCGCAATAAACAATAGTCTCATCTGGAAGGTTAAACATAGTTTCAAAAATTGACTTTTTCAGCGTTTCCAGATCGCCACCTGGTAAGTCTACTCGTCCAAAGGAACCTAAAAATAGTACATCACCATTAATAACGCTCTTCATTTCTTCACAATAATAAACAACATGTCCAGGAGCATGCCCTGGTGTAAAGAATACTTCGAATTCAATGCTGCCAAAGTTCAACTTCTCCCCTCCTTGTAGCACCTTGTTTGGCATTTTAGGCGCTGCGTAACCAGGAAAACCATATACATTTGCATAACTGGAAACGGACTTAAGAGTAACGAGGTCCTCCTTGTGTAAGTAGAAATCGACATTGTATTTATCAAGTAAAAATGAACAGCCAAGCACATGATCAATATGTGCATGAGTGAGCAAAACAGCTTCAACATTTAAATTGTTTTCTTCTATGAATTCCACTATTGTTTCTTGTTCATGACGTTCATAGCACCCAGGATCAATAATGACACAGGTTTTATCGTCATGCACGACTACGGTGTTTTCTTGAAATGCGTTGAAAGTAAATTGTTTAATTGAAACTGCCATTCTCTAATTTTTGCTAAAAATAGAATGATTTTAGTAAACATTTCACTCAGGCACTATTTTTGAAGTGTGCAATTACTATATTTGAAAACTCAAAAAATGGATGGAAACATCCTTTAACGGAACATTAGTTCTATAAATAGACAAACATGAGGAAGTACATATTATTTTTGATCTTAGGAGTGGTATTAGCAAGCTGTGGAACAAAGATTCCATATACGAACCAAATCCGAGATGAATTTGGTTTAGAATCGGAGCAAATGGTGAAAAAAGTACAGTTTTTCACTTCTGCGACAATCGTAATGGAAAAAAATAAAGAGTCTGGTGCTCAGGGAACGAATGAAGATGGTAAACTAGTTACTTCTTCGAATAAGGAGCAGAATAGAGTAATTATACCATTAGGAACGAAATGTGTTTTTGAAGGCTACGGCCCAAATCAAGAGTTGATTTTGCGTTTTGAGGTGGGTGTTGCAAAAACAATCACTTTTGCCTTGCGTCCTGGAACTACATCAGGTAAGTATTACCTGGTGGCAGATTGGAACAACGGCAGATCTGGAGGCGTGATTCAGTATGGAAATGAAACGTATGTTGCTACAAGTTCAAGTGGAACGGCTTACTTACAAGTTGTTAGAAAGCGTCTTCAAAAAACTAAACGCAAGGATCGCGTTGTAAAAGGAATGAAAGTATAATTAGTATTAGCAAATAAAAAAGCTCCTCTTAGCTAAAGCTGGGAGGAGCTTTTTGCATCTGGTTTTGAAATATATAAAAGTAACTAGACCTTTTATGGGACTATGTATTTTTGCTATGAAGCTTCTAATTCAATGAGAACACCATCAATCTCCAGATTTTTATCAACTTTAGAGTCTTGCTCAAAGCCAATTGTTGCATATATAATTGTGCATAACACAATTAGAAGAACAACATAAAAGACTATTCGAAATAAATACCAACGTGAAACGGGAGGTAGTGTGTGTCGTTTAAAATTTGGTTTCTTTCGTTCTTCCATTTTGATACCTATTGAACAGTTTATCGATCAATCGAAGAGGGACACCAATTCGAAAAGTAGAATTATTGCGACTTCAAATTTAAATCAATTCTTTTACCTTTGGACTAATGAGAACATCAAAAAAAATTCTTGTCACAGGAGGAGCTGGCTATATTGGTTCTCACACGGTTGTTGAACTTATTGAAAACGGCTACGACCCAATCATTGTTGATGATTTTAGAAATTCGTATCGATCAGTAATTGAAGGTATCGAAAAAATAACGAAAACAGAACTGCTTGTAAGGGATATTGATGTATGTGATTACAAATCACTCAAATCTGTTTTTGAAGAGTTTGATTTTTCTGGCATTATTCATTTTGCCGCGTATAAAGCAGTTGGTGAATCTATAGAACATCCACTTAAGTATTATAGAAATAATCTTTTAGGGTTGATAAATTGCCTTGATCTTGCTCAGGATTACAAAGTATCGAATTTTGTTTTTTCTTCTTCTTGTACGGTATATGGCGAACCTAAAGGGGTGAGGGTCGTTACTGAAGAAACAGAAATGCAGCCCGCGGTTGCTCCTTATAGTGCTACTAAACAATATGGAGAGCACATCATCAATGATTTTGTCAAAACGAATCCAGCTGTGAAAGTTTTGAACCTCCGTTATTTCAATCCTGTTGGAGCACATTCTTCTGGCCATATAGGGGAATTACCTATAGGTAGGCCTAATAACTTATTTCCGATTGTCGCTCAGTCAATCTCGGGTAAATTTGGTCAGTTGAAAGTGAATGGGAATGACTATCCTACGGAAGATGGTACTTGTATAAGAGACTATGTACATGTTTGCGATGTGGCGAATGCTCATGTTAAAGCTATAGAATGGTTGCAAGAGCAAAAAGGGAGTTTTGCTGAGGTAGTCAACATTGGTACTGGCAATGGCGTAAGTGTATTGGAAATAATTCATACTTTCGAAGAGATTTCAGGGCAAAAGATTGATTGGGTTTTTGGCCCACGCCGAGATGGAGATATTGTTGAGATTTATGCAGATGTCTCTAAATCAGTAAATTTGTTGAATTGGTTTGCAAATAGAACGGTTAAAGATGCTGTTAAAGACGCATGGAATTGGGAACAACGTTTGAAGAATGAGTTATAAATATATTATTACTGCCCTACTTTTTTGTTTTGGCCTCTATGTGAATGCTCAAGACAATAATGAAGATGATAACGTTACGCGTTTTCGACCAGGTGCGTTTTGGTTCTATTCTGGGTTCCGTCCAGCCCAGGCTGAGAAGCCTAGAAAATATGATAGACTAATTATGGATATCACCTATAATGATTGGGTAGGCGATCAATCAACTTTTAAAAACCACTGGGCGTCAATTGGCTTGAATACAAATTTCATATTTGATATTCCACTAACACGTAAAAATGACAAAGTCTCGTTAGGCATAGGTGTGGCTCATCAGTACACGACGATTCGTCACGATAATAGATTAGTGATAGACGATCTGGCAAGTACGACACAATTTGTGGAGAAAGATACGAATGACCTTTTTTTTAAGAGTACCCTTTCTGGTAATAGTTTCTCTATTCCACTCGAGCTCAGATTTCGAACGGGTGGATGGAAACATTTTAAATTTCATATAGGAGGAAAGATTGGTTATCAAGCAAATTTATACTCTCGCTATGTTACGAAAGTTAATGGGAGGCGTGAAGTGTCAAAACAATTTGGTTTTCCAGATGAAAGTAAGTTGATTTATTCTGCACACGTTCGATTAGGAATGCGTAACTGGGCCTTATATGCCAGTTATAATTTTAATCCCATCTTTAAAAGCTCACTAAGCACAAAGCTTAATATGCTTCAAATTGGATTGAGCATCTCACTTTTCTAGATCATGTTTATAGACACGCATACGCATTTATTCGTAGATGCATTTAATGATGACAGGGATGAGGTGGTCCAGCGTGCTATAGATAATGGTGTGGAAATTTGTCTCTTGCCTAATATAGATATTGATTCCATTGATGCTATGCATGCCTTAGCAAAGAAATATCCAAGAAACTGCTATTCTATGATGGGCTTACATCCTGGTTCTGTAGGTACAGATTGGAAAGAACGATTAGAGATTATCGAAAAACATCTTTTTTCTAAAGATTATATTGCGGTGGGTGAAATCGGAATAGACTTATATTGGGATAAATCATTTAAAGATGAGCAGCGAGAAGTTTTTGCGACTCAAGTGAATTGGGCGAAACAATTAGGGTTACCAATAGTCATTCACGCTAGGGAGGCTTTTCAAGAGATTTTTGATGTATTGGATCAACTCAATGATGATAGTCTAAGAGGTGTCTTTCATTGTTTTACAGGAACAGCAATGGATGCTGACAAGATACTGAGTTATGGTGGGTTTTTTATTGGTTTAGGCGGCGTCCTTACCTACAAAAGCGCAAAACTGCATCGCTCCTTGGTTGATGTGCCATTGAGTAAAATTGTTTTAGAAACGGATTCCCCCTATTTACCTCCTACACCGCATAGGGGGAAGCGAAATGAAAGCTCATACATCCTCCATGTGGCGGAGAAACTAGCTGATATTTACGAGCTTACTTTAAAGCAAGTTGAAGAACAAACGACAGAGAACGCGAAAGAATTATTTAAACTTTGCATTTAAATCAATAGTTGTTACCAATGAATCAACTATTCAGCAAGTGTTAAGGATAACATAAATTAGATACGTATAATTGATGGAAGCAATACCTAAAGTACTTATCATATACACAGGAGGTACAATTGGAATGATTGAGGATTCCGAGACGGCTCAGTTAACGAACGTAGATTTTAATCATATTTATGATCACGTTCCTGAGTTACGAAGATTAAAAATCGATTTGGAAACTCTGAGTTTTGAAAAACCAATTGACTCTTCCGAAATGAATGAAAAGGACTGGAAGCGAATTGCGGAAACGATCTTTGAAAATTATTTACAATACGATGGATTCGTTGTTCTGCATGGTTCCGATACGATGGCGTATACGGCATCGGCTTTGAGTTTTATGTTCGAGGGGTTACAAAAGCCAATCATTCTTACAGGTTCTCAATTGCCAATTGGAATGATCAGAACTGATGGGAAAGAGAATCTAATAACAGCTATTGAAATCGCAGCTGCAAAGGATGAAAAAAGTGAATCTATTATTCAGGAAGTAGCTGTTTATTTTGAGAGCAAATTATTCAGGGGAAATAGAAGTACAAAGCACTCTGCTGAGAATTTTGAGGCTTTTAAGTCTCCAAACTTTCAGGAGTTGGCAGTCGCAGGAGTTGGGATAAAATACAACTTC
>NODE-79-length-32970-cov-7.67434_pt1 | contig 32970 bp, 30 predicted proteins | sample MGYA00139097_ERZ477577 | MGnify/ENA metagenome assembly ERZ477577
GAACCCACTTCAATGGAAAAGACGTACGAATCGGGGAAGCGAATTAAATACAACTTGTTTATATGCGTAACAAGATACACAATATGTCCGTTTATCGCCCCGTAGTATTCGCAATAGGCGTAACTAAATCTTCCGGTTTATTTTAGAAGTTCAGCTTTATTTTTTCAATCGGACTTACAACTTTAGCGCAATGTTCTGAACTTACATGCGTATAAATTTGTGTTGTCTTAGGGTCGTTATGTCCTAAAATCTCTTGGATTACACGCAAATTTGTTCCTGCTTCAAGCAAATGTGTAGCGTAAGAATGTCTAAGGGTATGTAGCGTACACTTTTTAGTGATTGATCCTTTTTTCAGCGCTTGTTTAAACACCTTTTGAATGCTGCTGTTGGAGTACTGTTTCGAATTCTCTCCATTGAATAAGAATTCCTCTGGACGGTATTTTTTAAAATAAGAACGCAATAACTTCAGTACACTTGGAGATAAGGGAACGATGCGGTCCTTTTTTCCTTTTCCCCCCTTAATATGTATTATTCCTCGGTCTGAGTCAATATCCGATATGCGAAGATTAAGAACGTCTCCAACGCGTAATCCACACGAGTTTGAAGTATACACGTGCAATGATTACAGCAGCCATGAACGGAGAATTGCCAAATGTTTCTGGTTTTTAATAGTGCCTAAAAGTCGTTCAACTTCTCTAATACTTAAAATTACAGGAAGGTTTTTAGGTTTTTTAGGTCGCTCAATATCATTTATTTCAAAATGAATATTCAACCGTTTAGAATAGTAACATTTTATAGCATTAATGACTTGATTCTGATACGAAGTAGAATAGCCATTAAAGAGTATATAATTCGTATTGAATAATTCTATGTCACTCTTGGAAATCGAGTCTATTTTCTTTGTTTTATAATAAGAAAACAAAACTGCCAAGGCCCCAACGTATGTCTTCACAGTATTGGAGCTGTACCTTTGTCGAATCATATATTTTTCGAAATCAGCAAGTGCAGATTTGGCCTCAATAGAGGTGTTTGTTCTAAGCATAATAGGTAGGTTTCTTATTTAAGTTAAGAAAAATTGCAATGTAATTCACAAAAAAAAAGCCCTTCCAAATGGAAAGGCTTTTTTTAAAATGTATAGAAATCAACGTCTACTTCACCATCACTTTAGGTGCAGCAGAAAGGATCGCTTCGCTAGAACCTTCTTCGTAAATTTCAAAGTTTTTCACAAACTGTCCAGCCAAGTTATTCGCTGTTTCGTCAAACGCAGCTTTGTCTGCCCATGTGTCTTTTGGATTCAAAATTTCATCCGGTACATTTGGACAAGAAGTAGGCATCGCCAATTCAAATATGGGTTGTGTTTTGTATTCAACATTCGCCAATTCTCCGTTCATGGCTGCTGTAATCATTGCACGTGTATACTTCAAACTCATGCGTTCTCCAACACCGTGAGGTCCACCAGACCAACCTGTATTTACCAACCAAACGTTGATGTCAGTTCCTTCAAGTTTAGCTCCTAGTAACTCAGCGTATTTGGCTGGGTGCAATGGTAAAAAAGCTGCTCCGAAACCAGCAGAGAAAGTTGTCTGAGGCTCTGTAATCCCCATTTCTGTACCTGCTACTTTTGCAGTATATCCAGACATGAAGTGGTACATCGCTTGCGCATTTGTCAATTTTGAGATTGGAGGTAAAACTCCAAATGCATCACATGTTAAGAAGAAAATATTCTTAGGTGCTCCTCCAATAGAAGGAACCATGATGTTGTCAATATGATGAATAGGGTAGGAAACACGCGTATTCTGTGTGATCTCTACATTTTCATAGTCTGGAGTTGAGGTTCCGTCTTTAAATCCGATGTTTTCCAAAATGGCACCGTATTTAATGGCATCATAAATTTGAGGCTCTTTTTCTCTTGAAAGATCGATTGTCTTTGCATAACATCCGCCTTCGAAATTGAAGACCGTATTGTCTGCCCATCCGTGTTCGTCATCTCCAATCAGTTTTCTATTTGGATCAGATGACAATGTTGTTTTTCCTGTTCCTGAAAGACCGAAGAAAACCGCTGTGTCCCCGTCTTTACCAACGTTCGCTGAACAGTGCATAGAGAGCACATTCTTCTCATGTGGAAGAACAAAGTTCAATACTGAAAAAATTCCCTTCTTGATTTCACCAGTATACCCAGTTCCACCAATAATCGCCATTTTTCTAGTGAAATTCAGAATTGCGAAGTTGTGTTGACGCGTTCCGTCAATTTCTGGATCTGCCATAAACCCTGGTGCACATACAATGTGCCACTCTGGATCAAAGTTCATTACTTCTTCGTCAGTCGGACGTAAGAACATATTATAAGCAAACTGATTTGACCAAGGGAATTCAGTTACAACACGAAGGTTCAGTCTGTGGTCGTCATCTGCACATGCATAAGAATCACGCACATAAACATCTTTACCATTCAAATACGCCTTCATTCTATTGTATAAAGCGTCAAATTTTTCTGGTGTAAATTTAATATTGATATCTCCCCACCAAACAGCATCTTCTGTTTTTTCATCACACACAATGAATCTATCTTTTGGAGATCTTCCTGTGAATTCACCTGTTTCAACGGCAATTGCTCCAGTATCAGTTAACATACCCTGACCATTGATAATAGTGTCTTCAATGAGCTCTGACGGGCTAAGATTCCAAAATTGATTTCCGAGATTAGTTAATCCAATTGATTCGTTAAGGTTGGCTTTTTTTCCTTTCTTACCAAATACGTCCATAATTTAATTTTATAGCTGTCGCTGTATTTTACATATACAAAGCTAACGTATTCTTGGGCAGAATTATTCACTCTCCGACGAGAGTTTCTAACAATTCGACGAAAAAATTGTTAACATTTTCTTGATTTTACCTGAATTATGATTTTCGTCAGGTAACATACTGTTTAAGATAAATCACGAAGAGCTTCTAGCGCAGAACGTACATTTTTTCGAATTTCACTTATAGAAGCGTCCATCATATAACAAGGAGCGGTGACAATTTTGTTTTCTGTATCAATGCAAATTTCCCTCACCGATTTCATTTCTGTTCGCATCCCTGTTTTCTCCATTCCTGCTGAGAATCCCGGAATATCATATGGAGAACTTTCCTTATCTGTCCCGATGGTCATCATTGGGGAGATCTTTGAGCCTTCCAATGCTTTTGAGAGTACAATGGGGCTTACGCACAATGCAGCAATTGGTTTGCCAATATTGATCAAATTCACCAGTAATAATTTTACTTCTGGCAAAATCGTACCGTCGGGTCCGGCAAATGCCCAATCAGTGAAATTTTTAGCGCTACCAAAGCCACCGGGTATAACAAGGGAATCGATATCATTCGGTTGGATTTCAGAAATATCTTTTATGTTTCCTCGAGCAATACGCGCACTCTCAATCAGCATATTCCGAGATTCTTTCATTTCTTCACCAGTCACATGATTAATCACATGGTGTTGATCTTTATTTATCGAAATACAAACAGCTTCGGCACCCATTTCTTCAATAGACAACAAGGTTAATACTGCTTCTTGAATTTCTGCTCCGTCATATACGCCGCAACCCGAAAGTAAAACACCAATTTTCATGTTATTCGTAAATGTAGTTTATGGTTTTGTCAGACCCTTTGACAAGAAGTATTATTTCACTTCCTGATTCTGGCTTATAGGCAATATTTGTTAAATCAATTTCTAAAACGCGCGTTAGTAGTGCACGACAAGCATCTCCATTCGCATGATGTGCAAGCTGAACAGATCGTTTCGGAGGCATTGATTTCATGATCATTGGGCTCCCTATAAATTCAAAGTCATGATCAGAACATCCTCCAGAATAGGTGACAGTAACAAAAAGAATGTTTCCTTCAAGCTTCATCGAGTCAATAGTCATTGGATCAGATTCAACAAATTCTCCAATACTTGATTTCATCGAATAATTTTTTTGAGGTTTAGCTTGGTCTCGAATAACATCGTCTACTTCTTCAGTTTCCTCTACAGATTCTTTGCTTTCCGACTCCTTAATTACTTCGTTAGTCGTTCCACAGGAGAATAATGCTAAACTCAATATTGCGATACTTGCTAATTTCATGGCTTGTTTTTTTAATTCACCTTTATAGATCAAATATAATACCATTACCGTTAATTGTCAATATGAATAACGATTGTGTACCTTTGGAGCCATGAAAACGAAGACCCTCAAAAAAAATAAGGTAAATGTTGTTACGCTTGGCTGCTCGAAAAATATTTTCGATTCAGAGGTAATGATGGCTCAACTCAAGGGAAACAAGTTTGATGTAGAGCATGAATCGCAATCGGATGATGCGGAGATTGTGATAATTAATACTTGTGGTTTTATTGATAATGCTAAGCAAGAATCTATTGATACGATTCTGCGTTATGCGGATGCTAAAAATGAGGGACTCGTTGAAAAAGTTTATGTCACGGGTTGTTTATCTGAACGATACAAAGAAGATCTTGTAAAAGAAATTCCTGAAGTTGATGCGTTCTTTGGTACGCGCGAATTGCCAAAATTATTGAAAACGCTCAAAGCAGATTACAAACATGAATTAGTTGGTGAACGACTTTTAACAACACCTTCTCACTACGCTTACTTTAAAATTGCAGAGGGCTGTGATCGCCCTTGTTCATTTTGTGCAATTCCATTGATGCGAGGAAAGCATGTTTCAACTCCAATTGAGGAATTGGTAGATCAAGCGCGCAGTTTGGCTAAAAACGGTGTGAAAGAACTGATGCTAATTGCTCAGGATTTGACTTATTATGGTCTTGATATTTATAAAAAACGTGCGCTAGCAGATTTAATTGAAAAATTAGCGCAGGTTGAAGGAATAGAGTGGATTAGATTGCATTATGCATTCCCTACTGGATTCCCAATGGATGTGTTAGATGTGATGAACAAATACGATAATGTTTGTAATTACTTGGATATTCCTTTACAACACGGCTCAACGAAGGTGTTGAAAGACATGCGTCGGGGGACAACACGAGAGAAAACAGAGGAATTGATCAAAACGATTCGTGAAAAAGTTCCTGGAATTACTATTCGTACAACCTTGATTGCAGGATATCCTGGAGAAACAGAAGAAGATTTTCAAGAAATGTATGACTGGGTGGAACGCTCAGAGTTCGACCGATTGGGAATTTTCACTTATTCTCATGAAGAAAACACTCATGCATTCAATGCGGAAGATGATGTGCCTGATGAGGTCAAGAAAGAACGAGCTGATCAGATTATGGAATTGCAATCTGGGATCAGTTATAAATTAAATCAGTCGAAAGTCGGGAAGACGTTCAAAGTTCTTTTCGATAGAGTGGAAGGTGACTATTTTATCGGTCGTACGGAGTTTGATTCGCCTGAAGTGGATAATGAAGTACTGGTTCGAAAAGATGAATTCTTTGTTCGACTCGGCGATTTTGCGGTGGTAGAGATTACGAAAGCCGATCATTACGACTTGTACGGTAACGTAATAGAGTAATACTTACAATCCCATCCGTTATTTTTTGTGGCATTCGAACAATAGAAATCGGATCAGGTAACACCTTTTTTTTGAAATTGTAATTAGTTCAGACAGCCTGTTGGAAAGCTTGAGTATGATCTCCTAAATGGGATGCAATGGACAGGAATTAAGCAAAGAAGATGGGTTACTGGAGCAGGCATTAGTTCGCGTTACCAATTTAAAATTCAGGATCAATTTTAAAGCACAATTCTTGTTTGCTCATTGGGTGTTTGAATTCAATTGATTCTGCATGTAAATACAATCGCTTGTCTTTACTTCCATATAAGTCATCTCCAACGATCGGTATGTTTAATCCTTTGACATGGGCAGCGTGCACACGTAGTTGATGAGTTCTCCCCGTTATTGGATAGAAATGAATACGAGTACGACCATGTTGACGTGATATAACTTTGTATTTGGTTTTTGCGGGTTTACCATGCTCATAACAAACTAGTTGTCTGGGTCTGTCTTCAAGGTCAACTCTAAGTGGAAGGTCAATAACCCCTTCATCATCTGTTAATATTCCTTCGAGTACGGCGATGTAACTTTTTTTTACTTCTCTTTCAATAAATTGGCGTTGAAGTTCTTTATTTGCCTCTTTGGTTTTAGCTATAAGCATGATGCCAGAAGTCGACATATCCAATCGATGGACGATCAGCGGACCATCAGCTTCTGGATATAATTCTTTCATACGTTTGTGCACACAATCTTCAATGGTCTTGCCTGGAACAGAAAGAAACTCCGAAGGCTTATTGATAACGGCAAAATATTCGTCTTCATAAATGATTTCAATTTCATTCTCAAGTTCTGGTGGAAGGACAATAGGATTATCGTCAATTTCCATTCCGATGAGCATGTGAGACAATATTGGTTCACATTTCCCTCGGCAGGCAGGATAGAAAAATCCGTGTTTCCGAATTTCGGATGAAGGCGAACTTCCCCACCAAAATTCTGCCATACAAATGGGTCTCAGATTATGATTGAAGGCATAATTTAATAGTTTAGGTGCTGCACACTCTCCAGATCCAGATGGGGGTTGTTTTCCATGTGTCTTGTCAAAAATATCAAGTACACTTTTTGATTCACCTAGTATGTTTAGAAATTGATAATTGTCGAACAAACGTTTTTGAAGTCGTCCAGATGCGGCTTTTCGCTCCCTTTTCCGTTCACGGATCTCATCGAGTAAAGCATCTTCAATTTGTTGTGCTTGATGAATCTTTGAATTCCACGATTTGTTCGCCTGACTAAATTCGTACTTCAGCTGTAAACTTTCATTTATAAGTGATTGATTGAAGGTGTCGAAGGCATCCTGATCTAATTCTTCTTGTGCTTTTAATCGACGAATTTTCCGCTGTCTTTTTGCTTCAACCTTTTCTAATCTTAATTTCTCCATCGCTTTTAATGCAGCATCTTTGACTGAAAGAAAGTTCTCCTTAGCTTTTGACAATGATTCTGATTTCTGAAGGTCATTTATAACTTCAGTCATCGCATTCAACTCGAGCATTCCCTCATTGAAAAAGCCATCTTCTGTCAACATATCAAAGACAGGAGGCACAAATCGTGGATGATGGTTAGCATCTGCTAGCTTGCCAGAAAATGCAGCCAAGTATCCAAGTTCTCCAGTTTCATTTTCAACAACTAATACACCAAACATTTTACCTATGATCATCCCATCTTGTCCTTCTTCTAGACCAAAATTGTGTTCCCAATCGGTTTGGCTCTTCAGGTGAGCCTGTAGTTCCTCTGCTGCGATCAAACATAGAGGGTGGGGTTCGTAGTAGAAAGGGAAAGTAAATCGTTCTGGTAACGGGATGCCTTCAATTGGTGATTCAAATGATATGAAATGTTCGTTTTTCAAACTCATTTATTATTTCTTGGGTGATGTGAAATGATTGCTTCGCGAAGAAATTGCTGGTCCAAATGTGTATATATTTCCGTTGTTAGAATAGATTCATGTCCAAGCATTTCTTGAATCGCACGTAAATTTGCTCCTCCCTCGAGTAAATGTGTAGCAAATGAATGGCGAAATGTGTGTGGTGAAATGTTCTTTTTTAAACCGATAGCTTGAGCTAAGTTTTTAATTATTGTAAAAATCATTACACGCGTCAATTTCGCACCTCGGCGATTAAGAAAAACATAGCTTTCTTGTCCCTTTTGAATGCTCTGATGGTTTCTAATGTTCTTGGTGTAGATGTCAATCTCCTTTTCAACTGATGGACTCACGGGAACAAGACGCTGTTTATTTCCTTTACCGATCACCCTGATAAACCCTTCGTCGAAAAATAGTTCTTCAAATTGAAGATTAACTAATTCACTAACTCTTAACCCACAACTATACAATGTTTCTATAATGGCTTTATTTCGATGTCCTTCAGGTTTGCTTAAATCAATTGCTGCAATTAATTCATCGATTTCCATAATACTAAGCACTTCGGGTAGTTTTCGACCTATTCGCGGCATTTCCAAAAGTTCACTGGGGTCTGCTTCAATTTCATTTTCAAGGACCAAGAAGGCAAAGAACTGCTTTATACCACTAATGATTCGTGACTGGCTTCTAGGACTCAATCCAAGGTCGTATAGCTCTTGAATGAAATCTTTCAGATGACTAAAACGGATAGCCGTTGCTTCCAATTGAGCAGACTTCGCAAAATCCATGAGTTTTCGTACGTCATTCTGATATGCCACAATGGAGTTTTCGGCCAGGCCTTTCTCTATTTTCAGGTATGAAACAAAATCCTTAATATTGCGTTCCCAGGAGGACATCTATGAGACTTTTAATTGTTAATGGACCAAATTTAAATTTAATTGGACAACGTGAAGAACAAATTTACGGGAATACGTCTTTTGATAGCTATTTGGAGCATTTAAAAAACGAGAAGGATGTCGAATTAGATTATTATCAATCTAATGTAGAAGGCGAATTGATTAACTCCATGCAAGCTTCTGATCACGACGGAATAGTATTGAATGCTGCAGGTTATACACATACTAGCGTTGCGATTCGAGATTGTGTTAAAGCAATAAAAGTTCCTGTAGTTGAAGTTCACATTAGTAATATCGCTGATCGAGAATCTTTTCGACATACTTCTTTGATTTCAGCAAATGCTGTAGGTTGTATTTTTGGCTTCGGTTTAGCGTCTTATGGTTTAGCAATAGATTATTTTGCCAACTATTTGAACAAACGTTGATTTAAGTCCTCAAATACGCGAATACGTTTAAAGAAATACGCCCATAATATACTTCCTCCGTAGAGTCCTTTCTTATTAAAAGAAGTACTCAATGTTTTTACAGCTTTCCTCTTCTTTAAGATTTTTCCAATGTTTCGATGATGCCACATATGTGCATTGAATACAGCACGAAAATTTTTGAATTCACCACCAGCAAGGAAACGCATTGCTGCGATACCATCTAATGTCAGGCGATACATGATTTTTGGAAAAAGCCATCCTTCATGATTTTTACCAATCATAATGAGATTGTTACGAAAGTTGAGGTAAACTTTTTGAGGTGTTTTATAGGGTAGAGTTCCGCCGCCAACGTGAAATACACGCGATTCAGGAATAGCTAAAAAACGATGGTTCATTTTCTTAAGTCGCCAGCAAAGATCAATTTCTTCCATATGAGCGAAAAAATCTTCATCAAATCCACCAACTGAATGAAACAACTCAGAGCGAATTAATAAACATGCACCTGTGGCCCAGAAAATTTCCGTTGTACCATTGTATTGTCCATTGTCTTTTTCCACATTGTCGAACAACCTTCCACGACAAAAAGGAAAGTAATTTTTATCAATAAAACCACCTGATGCTCCCGCGTGTTCAAATTCGTCGCGGTTATGGTAAGACAACACTTTTGGTTGACAACCTGCAACTGAAGGGTCATCCATTGCTGCATATAAAGGCTGTAACCAATTGGGGGTAACTTCAATATCACTATTAAGCAGGAGGTAAAACTCAGCATTGACTTGTTTCAAGGCATCATTATACCCTTTTGCAAAGCCCCCATTTTTTACGTTTGTGGTGATCTCAACAGTTGGAAATTTTTTTTGAACGTATGCCACTGAATCATCTGTGGAGCCGTTGTCAGCAACTACAATTCGCGCATTTCCTGAATACTTAATGACATTCGGTAAAAACTGTTCCAACCAGTTTCTACCGTTCCAGTTCAATATGACGACAGCGATTTTTTCCAAAGCACCTCAAAGGTAAACGGATTTCTCAATTATTGACGGAAGAGATCATCGCTGTTTCCTCCCCAGTGATCATCAACACCATTATTCGGGTCATCAACATTTCCATTTTCAGTGTTCCGCTTTGCCAATTCTCTAGGCCATGAAGGATTTTTCAATTCACCAACCATGTCTGAATGTAAAAGACGATATGCCTTATTCGTTAAATCTGGATTGTAGAAAACGAAACGCTTATTACTAAAGGCTCCAATTTTATTATATCGCCATATTTCATAGGGGTATTCTGTAGGGGAGTATTCCTTTGTTACAATATCAGTTGGAGAGCCATACTGCAGATAAACGCGTCCTCGATCTGTTTCAAAACCTTCTTGAAAATTGTTAGCATACAATCGCTCTACTAGCAAGACTTGTTTCCGATATTGAAGCCAAGCCTCATACGGTTTGTCAGGAGCAGTTTTTGTCCAATACAATTGAATATACTTTCGTGCTTTTTCAGAGTCTTTTGTTTTGGCAATTTTGTAAATGTTTTTTGTCTCCACTGAGCGAGAAATGGGAATCAATGATTCTAGAAAATACCCCAAGCTATCGTCAGGAATTGAAGCTTGAAAATCAGGGTCAAGGATTATTTCATTAGTAAAATAGTCGATTTCCACATCATTACTACGTTCAAAAACATACGATTGAGTGGAGAGCTCTTTCATATTTTTGTTAACGATTGTATAGTTTACAATGTATTTGCCGGTACTTAAGTTATCGATGTTTATTGATTTTAAAACTGGAACAACCTCAGAAACATAGTGACGAGTATAAATAGTTAACTCTTCGATTTCTTCATCCTTGTCCGCATTTACAACGGTTTGTTTAACTCCAAACACTGTATCTTCAAGCATTTTTGAATTGTAGATTTCAAAATACACAGGAATCGTATTTAATTCTTTTGGGTAGAAAGTGGACAGCCGTGGAATAATATCATATCCTGATTTGTAAAATGGCGATGTTCCATCTCCTCGGCTTCCAGCTTCAGCTATTTCTATATCAGATAATGAAATGGCGTCGGAAAGGTCTTCAACAATAATAAGTTGAGAGGCTTCTAGCGGAGCATTTTCACTATTCATATCTTGTAAGATCAAATTGAACGTATAATCTCCTGGTTCAAGAACGAATCGTTTTAGGTCATAAAAGTCTTCGATAATACTATCCTTCATAAATGGAGAGCTTAGCCGATATCCATCGGAAGCAACGACACTATCATTCTTCATCACATTCATTTGCACGGCAACTTCACCAATAAGCCCATCATCCTTACCAAGGTAATTCAATGAATAGCCAACAAACTGCAAATGGAATTCTACGTAATTACCTACACCAGGCGCATAAAATTGCTTGTTATCTAAATATGCTCTCAATTCTTGATTTTGACCAAATCCGGTCAGTGAAAGCAAGGAAAGACTTAGTGAAATGATGAAATACTTCATTGTTTTTTGGTTTACCTAAGGTAAAGGTACAAAAACACCTTCTTAATTGTTCTAAATACTAGTAGCATTGATTCTAGCAGTCGTTTGTAAAATTTATGTGTAGCGTTAAACGTTTAAAATGTGGGGCTTGCGAACTCAATTTGGAAAAAGACAAAAAAAAAATTGTTCAGGTGTTGCCAATAAACAAAGTATTACTACTTTTGGCGCGGAGAATTGGCAGAGTGGTCGAATGCACCGGTCTTGAAAACCGGCGTACCGCAAGGTACCGGGGGTTCGAATCCCTCATTCTCCGCCAGAGTATATAAAGAGTCTTGCAGACCACGCAAGGCTCTTTTTTTATGCGGTAATTTTGATGGGATGAAAACCCAGGGTTCGACCTGAGGAGGAACGACGAAAGCATGAAGCTACGCGGAACTATTCCCTCATTCTCCGCCAGAGAAAAAGTTTCGAAGTACGCGAGGCTTTTTTGTGCCCCAAACTCAGGAATTTCTCCCAAAAAAGTTTGGAGGCCGTTCTAGCGGTTACCTCTCGAAAGCTTTGCTTTCTAATTTAGACTTTTCGAACTTCCTGTTCGAGTTTTGTTTTCACTAATTACACTGCTTATTTTCGTTCATTTTAACGATGATCTCACGTAAACGGAGTTTATTCATCTCTTTAGCCAACTTTTTCTTGTTTTTCTTCTGTGTCAAGAGCTTCGTGTGCTTCTTTTTATTGACAGTATTTTTTTGTTTCGCCATGTGTTTCTGATCTACATTTGAAAATGTTTCTAATCAACAATTCCACGAATATATAGACTGCTTGTGAAGATTGGAATGAATTGGATGGCTGCTTGAACCTGTGGAGAATAAATGGATAGATCATCTCGGACTTCCCAGAAGTCCCAATCCTCCGAAGTGTACGTTCTCATGGTCGTTTTAACGTCACCCGTGACTTCCCAATGATCCCAATCCGCTGATGTGTACGTGCGAATAGTGATGTCAACTTCATTTCCGCTGATCTCCCAATAATCCCAGTCCTCAGATGTATAAGTTCTAATATCAAGATCACCTCCGTCCACTTCCCAGTGATCCCAATCCTCAGAAGTGTAAGTTCTTATTGTACCTGAACTGTTTGCCAAATTGTACTCCCAATAGTCCCAGTCTTCGGAGGTGTACGTTCTTATAGTTCCGTCGTTAATTTCCCAGTAATCCCAATCTTCAGACGTGTAAGTTCTAATAGTTCCAGCTGTTGTAGGAACAGTAGTTGGCTCATATTTTTCACAACTCACTAGCGAGATAAATAATAGTGTTGTTAGAATTAGTTGGAATTTCATTTTTATAAAAAGTGTATTTTTCTTACACAAATATAATACCAAGAGCTTTATAAGTCGGTACGGCTTTTTTTGTACCTTATTTTGTGAGGGAGAAACGATAAGCAAAACTAAAAATGGGTTTCTTTAAAGTAGACAGAGTGAAAATGATCGTCTCTTAAATAATTAATTAACAACTCTTTAGTAGGATAATTGATAATCTATTATATTTGCGAATTAAATACTAACCTATTTATCACTGATATGAAAAAAATTACCAAACATTTTCTTGCATTGGCGCTTTTAGGCACTTCTACTGCTGCTTTTGCTCAAACGAATCCAATTGAATTGGGTCGTTCATCGAATATTTTTAGCGTTTTAAGAACGGAACAGAATCAGATCTTTACAGATGATTCTTCTAAGTTGGTCGCATTTATTCACCGACATGATGTTACCATTTATGGAGGTGGAAATGCTGAAAACGGTAAACTTCGATATGACTTTTCTGCAGACGGCGGACTTTCCTTTACGAATGATGTTGGACCATTAAATCAAACTTATACGAGACCAACAAGGTATCCACAAATAACTGGATTTGATTTGTCAGGTACAACAGACCCTAATAATATTCTTTTACCATGGGTAGCCCCAACACAAAGTCCTGCACCAGATTGGGATGGTTTTGCTAGTGGTCTTTCAGATGTTAATTCTAATCCAACTTCAACTGAAGCGTATAATGAGGTTGGAGCGAATGCATTGCTCGAAGGAGGATTATGTGAAGGATTGCCAGGGGAATTTTGGACAACAAGTATTGATTATTATAGCGGTACCTCAGGGGATTCAATTTTTATCTACAAAGGCGATTATAATGGTGCAACTACAGATATTGATTGGGCAAAGCATTCCGCAATTGGACTTAATCATGATTTGACTTATGATGGTGCATCTAAAATGATTGGTCCTAATATGTCTTTTTCTCCTAACGGAATGATCGGATGGACAGCAGTGCTTGGTGATTTAGTGGGAGGACCAACACATACTTTCAATCCAGTTTTTGTTAAGTCATCTGATGGCGGGGTTACATGGGGAGTTCCAACTGAAGTTGATTTGAACAACATTCCATTTGTAGGAGATTACCCAACTTTGGCTGAGGAGCTTCAAGCTCTTTGGGTGGATTCTAGCGGTGCTGCTGTTGGAACTGGTGTTGCTTCTTGCGCTTTCGATTATGACATTACCGTTGATGCAAATGGTAATCCACATATGTTTGTTGTAGTTGCGAATGGGAGTACTACTACGAATACAGCGCCAACCTACTCCGTATATTCAGGTCTTGTGAAAATTGCGCTAGATGTTACCTCTGATGATGGTGGTGCAACTTGGAAAGCGATTAAGATCGCACCAATTTATGCTTTCCGTGGGAATTGGGGACTGGATGGTACTACAAGTCAGTCTGTAGATATGGATAACTTTCCTCAAATATCTAGAACAGAGTCTGGAAGTCATATTTTTTATAGCTGGGCAGATTCTGATACTACTTTTAATTTTGGTGATTCAGATAATCTAATGCCTAATCTTCGTATAGCCGGGTTGCGTGTTGCTGATGGTTTCCAAACATGTCCGAAATGGATAACTCTTGGAGATCCATTCTGGGACGGACTAGCATTGTTTCCTACTATGGCACCTGAAGTTTTGACAAATAGCGGAAGTACAGCTGATTATAATTTACCAATTGTAATGGCGTCAATGCTAAGTAATAATTGCCTTGAGCCAACTAAATTTTGGTACTTTGGAAATGATGCAACGTTCCTCGAATCTGATTTCAATGACATCGCTACAATAGTGCTTGACAGTTGTGTAGTAGCTTCAGATGCTAATTTAGTGGAAAGCAAGATTAGTAAATTCTCAATTGCACCAAATCCAACAAACGGAATGATCAATATTGATTTGTCTGAAGTTGCCTACGGTGAAATTGATTTTATTGTTATTAACTCAATGGGACAGGTTGTACGTCAAGAGAGTCTGAACAACAAGACTGGTAGCTTAAATGCTGATTTATCGGATCTTGAGAATGGGATTTACGTAATCTCTATTATTACAGCAGAAGGAGATAAACTGACTTCGCGAATGGTTAAAATGTAAATTGTCGAAGATTATTATTAAAGCCGACCTTTGGGTCGGCTTTTTTGTTGATCTAATTTTTGAAAACTCTGATTAAAGCTTAATGTTTCTTAGCCTTAACGCATTTGCAATAACAGAAACAGAGCTAAAACTCATTGCGGTAGCAGCGATCATAGGAGAGAGTAGTATGCCAAAAACAGGATAAAGAATACCTGCTGCAATAGGAATTCCCAATACGTTATAAAGAAATGCGAAGAATAAGTTTTCTTTAATGTTTCGCATTACCTTTTGACTTAGGGTTTTCGCTTGAACAATTCCATTCAAATCACCTTTAACAAGTGTGATCTCGGAACTTTCCATGGCAACATCTGTTCCTGTACCCATGGCAATACCAACGTTCGCTTGAGCTAGGGCAGGTGAGTCATTGATTCCATCTCCAGCCATTGCGACAATTTTTCCTTCAGATTGCAATTGCTTGACCATATCTAATTTATCATGGGGGAGGCAGTCAGCCTTAAAATTGGTGAGACTTAGTTCTTTAGCTACGGCATTTGCCGTATTATGATTATCTCCAGTGAGCATTATTACCTCCACGCCTTTACCTTTTAATTCTGCGATGGCTTCCTTGCTTGTCGATTTGATTTTATCAGTAATTGCTACGTATCCTGCTGTCTTGTTATCCACAGCAATAAATGAAACGGTCATTCCTGATTTTTGAAGTTGGGTCACTTCAATGATCACTTCTTTTGGGACATTGATGTTCAATTCATCCATCAGTTTTTGATTACCAATGGCGATGACCCGTTCTTCAATTTTACCCATGATGCCTTTGCCGCTAATATTCCTGAACCCTTTTGTTTTTAGCAGATCGATTTCTCGTATTTTTCCAAAGTTAACGATGGCTTCAGCAAGCGGATGTTCGCTATTTTGATTAAGAGAAGCTGTAAAGACAATAAGGTCATCTACCTGAATGTCAGCTGTTGCATAAATGGTTTCTACAGATGGTTTACCTTCAGTAAGGGTTCCTGTTTTATCGGTTATTAAAATATTCACCTTATTCATTGCCTCTAACGCCTCAGCATTTCTAATAAGAACCCCAGATTGAGCTCCTTTACCCACGCCAACCATAATGGACATTGGGGTTGCTAGCCCAAGTGCACAAGGGCAGGCAATGATCAACACAGCGATGGCATTCACAAAAGCGTATACCAATGCTGGCTGTGGTCCTAAAACAGCCCAGATAATGAATGTTATTATCGAAGCCAGAACAACGGTTGGGACAAAGTACTTTGCAATTACGTCAGCAAGTTTTTGTATTGGTGCTCTTGATCGACTAGCATCATTCACCATTTGAATAATTTGCGAAAGCAAAGTGTCAGCACCTACTTTTTCAGCAATCATAACGAATGTCTTATTGCCATTCACTGTTCCTGAGCTAACTACGTCTCCTATTTCTTTATCGACAGGAATAGGCTCTCCTGAAATCATCGATTCGTCAATATTCGCACTTCCATCTTCAATTATCCCATCGACTGGTATTTTTTCGCCTGGCTTAACACGTAGTAAATCACCAACGTTAATTTCGTCTATAGAAATCAATTTATCCTTTCCATTACTGATCAAAGTCGCTTCAGAAGGTGTAAGCTTCAATAATTCTTTTAGCGCACCGCTCGTTCGGCTATGAGCTTTTGCTTCAAGTAATTGACCTAAGAGTACTAAAGTCAAAATAACGACAGTTGCTTCAAAATATAAGTGCACGAATCCTGAATGTGATTTAAATTCGGCGGGGAATATCGAAGGGAATACTAATCCCACAACACTAAAAACAAAAGCTACACCAGCACCAATACCTATCAAGGTGAACATATTTAGATTCCACGTAAGAATCGATTTCCAAGCCCTTGTAAAAAACATTCTACAGGTGTAGAAGACTACCGGGATAGTTAATGCAAACTGAATCCAATTCCAAACTCGAATATCGAGGACTTCATAGAGTGGGTTATTAGGTAACATCTCACTCATAGAAATGATGAAGACCGGTAAGGTAAAGAGGATAGAAAGCTTGAATTTGAATAATAGTTCTTTGTAAAGTTTTTGTTCACCACTATCCGTAGAATTTAGTGTTGTTTGCTGCTCAATTAAGTCCATACCACATACCGGACAATCGCTCGCATGATCATAAACCTTATCACCTTCACACATCATTGGACAATAAAAAACACCATTACCATTATCTACTTTTTGTTTTGATAATGGATTAGAAATCACGTCATTTCCAGGAAGGGAAATTGTATAATGCAGACCAGCATTGATTAGGATTGCTTGAAGTTCTTCTATGCTGAGATGCCTCGTCATTTCCAAAGTTACCTCACCGGTTTCAAGAATTACTTCAGTTTTGGTGATTTCTTCGACATTCTTAAACGCTGCCTCCACATGAGATCGGCACCCACCACAGGACATTCCAGAAACTATATATGTATGTGTCATTGCAATCGCTTAAGGTATTTAGACATCTAAATTAAGCATAAGAACTATTGACTATCAGTTTACGCAATAAAAATCATAGTCCATTTGAGTAATGGCGGAAATGATGAATAGCAGCACTACAGTTAAATGAATAGGATATTATATATTTATGCAATCATGAATAGTACAACTTTCATTTTTATTGCAGTTGGCGTTCTTCTCGGTTTAATACTTACCTATTTCAGGAGGAGCTCAAAGAGATCATCAACTCATCGTATTCCAGATCGTTCATTTCCACGTGAATGGAGGAAGCTTTTGGAGGAGCATATCGTATTTTATAATAAGCTCAATAGAGCAGATAAACAAGAATTTGAAAACAGGGTGCATATTTTTTTGCTCAATGTGCGAATTGTAGGCGTTGATACTGAAGTCACGCATTTGGATAGAATTATGGTTGCTTCAAGTGCTATTATTCCAATTTTGCGTTTTGAGAAATGGCATTATTCACACTTGAGCGAAGTGCAGATTCATTCAGATGAATTTCCAATACCTAAGTCAGGGAAAATGGCAAAGGGGCTTGTAGGATGGGGGGCGATGGAAGGAAAAATGATGCTTTCTAGAAAGGCGATGGTTGAGGGTTATAGCGATCAAAATGATCAGGTGAATGTTGCTTTACACGAATTTATTCATCTCTTGGATAAGTTAGATGGTAAAATAGATGGGGTTCTTAAGAATACAATGCGGGATATTGATATTAAACCATGGCTTCATATTGTCAAGAGTAAAATGATTGAAATTGAAGATGGCAGGTCTAGTATACGTGATTATGGGGCTACGAATAGAGCAGAATTTTTGGCTGCGGCTGGAGAATTCTATTTTGAAAGCCCAGATAAATTAAAGTCTGAACATCCTACGCTTTACTCAGCGTTGGAGAGTGTGTTTAATCCCAATCAAGCAAATCTTCATAGGAGTCGACGTTCTTATTGGTAGGTGATAAAAATGAAGTCAATGAGCTTCAGTCTCTACAAAACCTTTGAAAAGGTCTAGGTACTTCTGAGATTGCTTTTTAAAGGCTCCTGGCATAATCCAAGCCATAATTTTCATCATGCCCTTCATCTTAAATTCATTGTCCGTCCAATAACGAGTCTTTCCGTTAGGTAATTCTTCGAAATGATTCTTTATTTCGTTCCAAACACCTTTTGCCTCGTATGTTGCACCGAAATTATCAGGAAAGTTAATTGCTGTAATGGTTTCCACCATTTCAACTTCACGCTTTCCCATTTTATACTTCATTTTATATTTTGCTCCGACTTTCCCATGTTCTCCAGAAAGATGCTCCATGGAAATAAATCCTGGTTGCCATTTTGCTAAGTTTTCTTTGCTATCAAAAAGTCCTACCACCTTTTCGCGTGGAGCATTGATTGTAACTTCAGAGGTGTATTTCATGTTTCAGGTTTTATTCTGTATCCTATTATTTGGCATTTTCTACTATGTTCTGCACAACAGATGGATCGAGTAAAGTAGAAGTGTCACCAAAATTAGCGGTTTCTCCTTCTGCAATTTTTCGCAGGATACGCCGCATTATTTTTCCAGATCGTGTTTTAGGTAGTGAGGTAACTAGTTGAATTTTATCAGGTTTAGCAATTTTTCCAATGCTTTCTGATACTGAATCAATGAGAGAGGTGATAATAGCCTTCTCATTTTCTAGCTTATTGCTGTTGACAACAACATATGCGTAAATCCCTTGGCCTTTTACATCATGTGGAAAGCCAACAACCGCAGATTCGATCGCAAAATTATTTGTATCTATTGCGTCTTCAATTTCCGCAGTTCCAAATCGGTGTCCGGAGACATTGATAACGTCGTCAACACGACCAATGATTCTGTACATGCCATTTTCATCACGTTTAGCTCCGTCGCCTGTAAAATAATATCCAGGGTAGTTTGAGAAATATGTATTTCTGCAGCGCTCATGGTTTCCGTAGGTTGTACGGATTATTGAAGGCCATGGAAATTTTATGCATAAATATCCTTCAATGTCATTGTCTAAGATTTCATTTCCTTCGGAATTCAATAATATTGGTTGAATTCCTGGTAGGGGGTACCCAGCGTAAGTCGGTTTCATGGGTGAATGGTCCCCTAATCCTGAAAGCATAATCCCTCCAGTTTCAGTTTGCCACCATGTGTCGACTACAGGACATTTTTTCTTGCCAATATGCTCGTGATACCATAACCAAGCCTCTTCATTAATGGGCTCTCCCACTGACCCAATAACAGTAAGACTACTTAAGTCGGAGCGATTAACAATATCAAGTCCATGTCCCATCAAAGACCTTATAGCTGTTGGAGCCGTATAGAATTGATTTACTTTATATTTTTCACATACTTGCCAGAATCTTCCAGCATCGGGATAGGTTGGTATCCCTTCAAAGATAACAGATGTTGCACCAGAAAGTAGAGGCCCATACACAATGTATGAGTGCCCTGTAATCCAGCCTATATCAGCGGTACACCAGAAAACATCACCATCTTGATATTGGAAAACATTCTGGAATGAATAGGCTGTGTATATCATATAACCTCCACAAGTGTGGACAACTCCTTTAGGCTTTCCCGTAGATCCAGATGTATATAAAATGAATAGCAAATCCTCTGAATCCATTACTTCTGCTTCACATTCATCAGACATGTCAGCGATTAAAGTGTGGTAATCAATGTCGCGCTCCTGTAACATTTTCGGTTTAGAATTAATGCAATTTAAAACAATGCTATGCGTTACTGAAGAACAATTCTCGAGAGCTGCGTCTACCATTGATTTTAGGTCAACTTGTTTCCCGCCCCTATTTAGGCCATCTGCAGTAATAACAACCTTGGCTTGGGCATCATTGATTCTGTCTCCAAGAGCAGTAGCAGAGAAGCCCGCAAATACGATGGAATGAACGGCTCCAATTCGAGCGCATGCCAGTATTGCAACAACTGATTCCAAAACCATTGGCATATATATACAAACTCGATCCCCTTTTGTAACACCTAATGAACGTAACCCATTTGAGAGTTTACACACCTCATGATATAGTTCTCGATAAGTAATTGATTTTGCATTGTCATTTGGTTCGTTTGGTTCCCAATAAAATGCAATTTGGTCGCCTTTTGTTGATAAATGACGATCCAAAAGATTTTCTGTAATATTCAACTTTCCTCTAGAGAACCAATTGGTATTTGGTTGTTTAAAATCCCAATCTAGCACATTATCCCATTTCTTTTTCCATTCAAAAGTATCTGCTATTTCTGACCAAAAAAGTTCAGGAGTTTTTATGCTTTTTTCGTACTGCTCTGTGTATTCGGTAAACGATTTTATCTGTAGGTTCATTCAGCGTTGATTTTTGAATTAAAAATACAAAAGTTGTAGGAATATTCTTTAACTCGTCGATTCGGATAATTCCGTTTTACGATAAGAATGATCAAGGTTTCATTATTGAGTAATCATAAAAATGTAAATCAATTGAAAAAAAACTTCACAAAGTGAAGCTTTGAATAGGTTTTTGGCGACTTTAATTCATAAAAACAACTTTAAAAAAGAAGAAGAACACAGCGGCGTGTGCTGGGTCAACGCCTTTGGCAGTTCCAATTTGACTTCCTCTATAATAAACATCACCATCTGATTGAATTTCTCCAACCTCACTTCCGTTCACATAAACGTCCCCATCAGATTGTATTTCTCCAATTTTAGAACCTTTATAGTAAATGCTTTGAGAGAATGAGTTAGAGATTGTAAATGTTACTAGTAGTGCACAAATAATAATTTTCATAGTCTTATTTTTTGGTGCTTACTCTCTAAAAATTGGCTGAACTAATTGTTAAGTTAGCGAATCTTCCGGTATGAAAATTTATTGGATATAAAAAAAGGTCTCACTTTCGTAAGACCTTTCTTTTGTGGGGAATGTTGGATTCGAACCAACGACCCCCTGCTTGTAAGGCAGGTGCTCTAAACCAACTGAGCTAATCCCCCGTAATAATTCTCCTATCGTCGTTTCGATTAGGAGTGCAAATATACACTTGATTTTATTAATCGCAAATGAAAAAAAGAAAAAATTATAAAAAATCTGAGATTAGAAAAAAACTACCAATCACTAGAATCAAATCATCTTGTTCAGCGGCTGTCTTTGCGGCCTTCAGCGCTTTTTCACCCGAGGAGAAATAGCTCGTTTTTTTTAGTCCTCTCTCCTTTACAAGTGTCTTTAAATCCGAGAGTTGCATGCTTCGTTCACTATTGAATTCACAGAAGTAATAATGTGAATATGACGGAAAGTATCGAAGTATAGAGGTGACGTCCTTGTCGTTACTTGTTCCGTATATTATGTGATAATTTTTTGCTGACAGCTCTTCTACAGCTTTAATAGATGCTTGAATTCCTTCGGGGTTATGAGATACATCAAATATTAGATATGGATCTCGCTCCATAATTTGCAGGCGACAGGCAAATCCAGTGTTGTTTGATAAATGGTTTAAGCCGTTAGAGAAAGCTTCCTCTGTAATTGAATAACCCTTTTCATTCAATACTTTTACCGTGTATTCAACGGTTACTAGATTGTCTAATTGATGTTTCCCAATCAGAGGGGAGGAGTACTTCGTTGTTAGACCTTTTGTATTGTAAAAAGTTTGATCACGTTTTAGGTCAAGAAAAACTGGCATTACTTCATCTGGAAGATTTCCTATTACTACGGCAGCATTTTCTTTGATTATTCCTGCTTTCTCTTTCGCTATTTCAGTTAATGTTTCACCAAGGATATTAGTATGTTCCAAACTTATGGATGTGATGACGCTGACAATTGGTGAGATGATATTCGTAGAGTCTAGGCGACCACCCAACCCTGTTTCAATTACGCAAATGTCACATTCTTGCTGTTTAAAGTAATCCAAAGCCATTGCGAAAGTAACCTCGAAGAAAGAAGGTTCAAATCCGTATTTTTTTTGCTTTATTCTTTTGATGAAATCAACAACGCTTTGTTCATCGATACATTCCCCGTTAATTCTAATTCGTTCTCTGTAGTCTTTTATGTGGGGTGAAGTAAATAGACCAACCTTATAACCCGATTCAGTAAGTATTGAAGATAACATTGAGCACACAGAGCCTTTGCCATTACTTCCAGCAACGTGGATGAAAGTGAGTTCTCGCTCTGGATTACCAATGGATTCTACAAGAGCAAAGGTGTTGTCCAATGTAGGTTTGTACGCTTTCGCTCCAATAACTTGATAAGAAGGGAACTGTTTGAATAGCCATTCTGTTAGGGTTAAATAGTCCTTCTTCAGATTTGATTCTGACATTGATTGAAACTTTAACTAGCTATTAAATGTATTAGAAAAAAAGTAAGATTGAGTAATCCAATTCTCACAACCAAACTACTCTGGTTTAACTTTAACAGTCATTGAGACTTTTGTCAAAGGAGCTCCAGGGTCTTTGTTATACTTTACTTGACGTTGAACTTCTGTAATAACTCTATTTATAAGAATTTGATTCGTTGTGCTTGTTTTTGATTTGTTACAAGTGGCCGAAACAATATTACCTTGTGGATCAATTGTCAATATTAGTGTTATGGTCGCATTTTCATTGGATTGCAAGTTGTTGAAAACTGGGTCGTTTAAGCGAACCCGAGTAATTCCACTTCCTTGACCATCTCCTCCAGTACCGGTGCCAGTGCTATTACCGAAAGTGTTTCCTTGTCCGGTTTCCCCATTATTACCTCCTGAACCAAATGGATCTGTAGATTGGGTAGTTGTACTACTTGTGTTTGTTTGATTATTCGCGTTCGTATTTGTCGACTGACCAGATGGTTCCGTAAAATGAGAATCATTTGAAGTGATGACTTCTTGTGTTTGAGGAGTAGGAGGTGCAATTTCATCATCCGTAGGACTTCCGGCATCAGCGCCACCCTGAACAATCAGGTTTTCCAATACAATTTCCTCGGGAAATTCAGTTTCTGCCATCACGACAGGATCCTTAGGAGGTGGATCAGCCATTTCGATAGTTTCCAAAAATAAATACGTGATAATTGCAAGCATAGCAAGAACAGCAGCTATTAAACCTCTACGTTTATCGACGGTATTTACTATTGGTATTGCTGCCATTGCAGTTTTATTTATCGTATGCTAAAACTGGATCCCAACCATTCGCTTGACATAATGCGAGTACTTTGAAAACAGCCTCATAATTAGCATTACGGTGTCCGGCTATTTTTAGTTTCATTTTATTTGATTCAGCAACCGCTGCATCAGCTAATCCCATAATGTCCTCGAAGGCCATTGGTTCATCCATTTTACCTCCTGGTAATACAACGTATTGATCGTCTTCTGTTACAACAACCGTTGGAGTAACACTATCTTGAGGCTTGGGTAACGATTGGTCTACTTTTGGTAAATCAACGGGTGTATATTCGTTACTCATGATGCTCATGATAATGAAGAAAATTAAGAGCAGGAAAACAAGATCTGTCATGGAAGACATTCCTCCTTCTACTTTTATTTTATTTCTTGAGCCTAAATCCATAATGGTTTATTTACCTGGTTCGTGCAATAAATCCATAAACTCTAAAGCATCATTCTCCATTTGATAGACAACTCTACCAATTCTCGCGACAAGGAAGTTGTATCCGATATATGCTACAATTCCGACAATTAATCCCGCTACGGTAGTTACCATTGCTGTCATTGTTCCTGGTGCAATTGTTTCAACATTGATTTCAGAAGAGTTCTGAAGATCAAAGAATACCATAATCATACCAAGTGTAGTTCCAAGGAACCCAATCATCGGCGCTGCACCAGCTGCTGTAGCTAGAAAACTTAAACGTTGTTCTAGACGAAGAATTTCCAATTTGGCGGTGTTTTCAATTGATGCCGATATACTCTCAATAGGTTTTCCTAAGCGAGATAGTCCTTTTTCAACCATACGTGCAGAAGGTGAATGGGATCGTGCGCAGTAATCCTTAGCAGAATCAACCTTACCATCCATCAAATACTCTTTGATCTTAGATATGAAGCCTTGTTCTTCTTTAGTCGCTTTTCTTAATGCAAGGAAACGCTCTACGAAAACAAAAATCGCATAGCCGAACATTAGGGCCAGAATGACCATAATTACTAAACCGAATCCTTGACTCGCTTCTTTAATTATTTCCCACAACGGTACATCTTCGACACCGTCTGCTGCGTTTTCTACAACTACGCCCTGTAATAAAATGGATAGACTCATAACTTATATAACGATTTGAATAATACTAATATTATATGAACAAGAATACTCCTGCTCCTGCAAGATAACCAATCAATGCTAACCAAGCGATATTTTTTAAATACCAAAAGAATGAAATCTTTTCCATTCCCATTGCTACTACCCCTGCTGCAGAGCCAATAATTAACATACTTCCACCTGTTCCCGCTGCATATGCGATGAAGTGCCAGACAGATGAATCGGTACCGTAAATAAGTTCGCCAGCATCATTCATCGCGTTCATGTCAAACATTCCCATTGACGCTGCTACCAGTGGGACATTGTCAATTACAGCAGAACCTGCTCCTAATAACATAATAAAGAGATTATTACTCATAGATGCTTGAACGTCCTGACCGAATGAAAAAATCAAACCAAGTGACTCTAGTGCTGCAACTGTCATTAATATACCAAGGAAGAATAGGATTGAAGGCATTTCGATTTTAGACAATGCGCGAAAGGTAGGGCTGCTTAAGTGACCTTCTGAATGGTCTATTTCAGCTTCTACGCTTGTCATTGAGAACTGACGAGCACTTATAAGCTCAGCTACCAATGCCACAATAGAAAGCGATAACATCATTCCCACGTAAGGAGGTAAATGAGTTACTGTTTTGAATACAGGAACGAAAACGATCAATCCTAGTCCTAAATACAACATAAGAGGTCCACGCTTGTTAGCTATTCCTTCTTCCTTAGGAGCCTCAAAATTGCCTTTGAATGGCTTCATGAAGCTGGCAAGGAATGTTGGCACTATCATGCAAACTAATGATGGGAGGATAAGGTATTCGATTAGTTTAACCGTTGTCACTTTTTCTCCCATCCAAAGCATTGTTGTAGTAACATCACCAATTGGAGACCAAGCACCACCTGCGTTAGCCGCAATAATAATCATACCTGCAAACCAAATTCGCATTTTGCTATCTGATATTAGTTTACGCAGTATAGTAATCAATACAATAGTTGCTGTAAGGTTGTCTATGATTGCAGACAAAATGAATGCTAGAATACAGACAATCCAAAGAAGCACACGTTTTTTATTTGTTTTCACAAACCCTTTGATCGTTGAAAAACCATTGAAGTGATCAATGATTTCTACAATGGTCATCGCTCCAACTAAGAAGATTAAAATCTCACATGTTTTACCGAAATGATGTAATAAGGTGCTTTCCATCAAGTGCAATCTGCTCTCGTGCCCTAAAGCTGTATAGTCTTGCATTACATGTCCATCAACAAGTTGTTGACCTTGCAAGAGTGCTGCATGATGGCTATCAAACCAAGAAGTGAAGTCATCTAGACCAAATGCGATTCCGGCCCAAGCTAATGCCATCATAAGTAGGGCGGGAACCAGTTTGTCAATCTTTAGACTATGCTCAAGAGTTATTGCCAGATATCCCAGAACAAATACAAATACAATAAAAATTTCCATGGTTATTAAGTAGTTTTTTATGTTTTAGACTAATTGGTTTAATGCGATTTCGAAGGCAGTTTTCGCTATGCCTGTCTTCTCAGGGTTTTTTGCGTGGGTATCATGCAACGCTTTTTGAATTGTATGGCTAGTATCATAGAATATTCCTTCATCTGTCAGTTCAGACAAATCATTACTCATTAGATAAGCAAAAACCCTAGCCATTCCGCAATTTGAAATGAAATCAGGAATAATAGCTATGTTATTATCTGCCTTATCCGCAATTGGTCCAAAGAAAATTTCTGGATCTGCGAATGGAACATTGGCACCTGCTGAAATAACTTCCACCCCTTTAGATATCATTCTATCTAATTGATCCACTGTGATCATTCTTGAGCCTGCACAAGGGATGAAAATTTCTGCTTCCAAATCCCAAATTTTAGCATTTATATCATCGTATGATAACATTTTGGGGTGATTCAATGCATTACCGTTCTTTGATAAGAACAATTCACGTATCTCCTCTAGGCTGAAGCCATCTTCGTTGATCAGCCCACCAACACGATCAATAATCCCAACTACTTTCGCTCCGAGTTGAGCAAGGTAATAAGCTCCTGCTGAACCAACATTCCCCCAGCCTTGAACTATAACTTTCTTACCTTTAATAGATCCGCCCCATATATCGTAATAATGTTTTAAGGATTCTGCAACCCCATATCCTGTAATCATGTCAGCAACGACATATTTACGACTAACATTTGGAGAATATTGATCATCTTCAATAACCTTTAATACTCCTTGACGTAATTGACCAATTCTGTTTATTTTTTGAGCTTCTCTCGGCTGGAAATGACCGTTAAAGACACCTTCCTGAGGATGCCAAACACCACAATCTTCTGTTATTGGAATAACCTCATGGATTTCGTCGACATTGAGGTCGCCCCCAGTTCCATAGTAATGCTTAAGTAGCGGTGTAACTGCTGCATACCAGCGTCTCAAGACACCTTCCTTTCTAGGGTCGTTAGGGTCAAAGTTAATACCAGATTTAGCACCACCAATTGCTGGCCCGGCTACAGTAAATTTAACCTCCATGGTTTTTGCTAACGACTCAACTTCACGCTTATCTAAGCCTTCCCGCATTCGTGTTCCACCACCTGCAGCGCCTCCGCGTAAGGAGTTAATAACTACCCAGCCTTCTGCTTCGGTTTCAGCATCCTTCCATTCAAAGACGATTTCGGGACGTTTATTCTCGAATTTTTCTAATAACTGTTTCATTATCTACCTCAAATTTTCAAAGCAGCAAAGTTAATAAAGAAATTGATCTGAATAAATTGGAAAAGGCATGATTTCATCAAGAGTTACGAACAATTTGATAGGGTTATTGTGGTAGGTGTAAAACTCCTCCAATGACGTCATTTTTTGCGCCAGTTACAGAGGATAAGCAATTGATCTGCTTTGCTAAGTATAATGCTCCTAAAAAACCGAAAATAATTGCCTCCTTGAAATCAACTAATTTGGTCGATGGTACTTTTATTTCTCCGTTGAATAAACTACTTATTCGATCTAAAAGAAATTGATTTTTGGCCCCACCTCCAGTAATCATTACTGTTGAAACGTTATTTCGATGAAGTTCATTGGTTATTTGTATTGCGATGTGTTCGACAAGAGTTCTTAGAAGATCCTTCGGGGATTGGGGTTTTTCTATTAGAGGAAGAAAGTGTGCTTCCAACCATTCCGTTCCAAGCGATTTTGGATTTGGTCGGTTATAGTATTCAAGTTTGTTTAATTGTTCTAATAATTCGTAATCTAGATTTCCTTGTGATGCAAACTTGCCTTCAGAATCAAATCTTTTACCAAGTTGCAGAGCAATTTTGTTAAGAGGAAGATTTCCAGGGCAAATGTCGTAGGCAATTGTTGGTTTATTGAGTATGCAAATATTAGAGAATCCTCCAATATTAAGAAATGCATTTGCCATATTAGAGAAAAGAAGAAGGTCTCCTATTGGGACGAGTGGAGCTCCTTGTCCACCTGCGCAGACGTCTTTTTGTCTGAAATCATTGATTACCTTGATTCCTGTTAAGTAGCTTAGGGTTTGGCCGCATCCTATTTGTTGCGTAAAACCAAGGCTCGGTTGATGAAAGACAGTATGTCCATGCGATGCGATTGCATCAATTTCATTTTTAATAATCTTGTTTTCGTTTATGAATTCAAGAATACAATCGGCATAAAAGACTCCAAGCGATTTATTAAGTTTTAGCAATTCTAGAGTTGAGAGGCTCGTAGATATATTCAGTAGTTCTAATAACCTCTTGGGATAAGGGACCGTTTTAACTTGATTTACAGTGAATTCCCACTTTTCTTTTTGGTGCTGTGAAAAGTTACAGTAAGAAATGTCAAGTCCATCTAGTGACGTGCCCGACATCAAGCCAAGAATAGAATACGAACTCATAGTAGTTTTAAAGGTAGAAAATAAAATTAAAGCATTAAATTTGAGGTCTGCAATAGAACTATAAAAAACCAGTAAGCTTATGAAATTTGATTTAACGGAAGAACATATGGCGGTAAGAGACGCGGCGAGAGATTTCGCACAAAATGTCTTGAAGCCGGGTGTTATTGAGAGAGATAATCTTCAGAAATTTCCTACTGAAGAAATGAAACAATTGGGTGAATTGGGATTTCTGGGAATGATGGTTGATCCTAAGTATGGTGGTTCTGGAATGGATACTTTATCTTATGCTTTGGCAATTGAAGAAATTTCTAAGGTAGATGCATCAACTTCTGTTTGTCTTTCTGTCAACAATTCACTGGTTTGTTGGGGAATAGAAAAGTATGGTACTGAAGAACAAAAGCAAAAATATCTTGTGCCTCTTGCTAAAGGAGAGAAAATTGGAGCTTTTTGTTTATCAGAGCCAGAAGCAGGCTCGGATGCAACATCACAAAGTACGACAGCTATTGATAAAGGTGATCACTATTTGTTGAATGGAACAAAGAACTGGATAACAAATGGGTCCACAGCATCGGTTTACCTAGTGATTGCTCAAACGAATGTTGAGGCTGGTCATAGAGGGATTAACGCATTTATTATTGAAAGAGGGATGGATGGTTTCATTGTTGGGGCCAAAGAGGATAAATTAGGGATTCGAGGTAGTGATACACACACATTGTTGTTTAATGATGTTAAGGTTCCTAAAGAGAACAGAATTGGTGAAGATGGATTTGGATTCAAGTTTGCTATGAAGGTCCTTTCTGGTGGTCGAATAGGAATTGCGTCACAAGCTCTGGGAATTGCCGGAGGTGCATATGAGTTGGCTTTGGCTTATTCTAAAGAGCGTAAGGCTTTTGGGAAAGAGATAAGTCGTCATCAAGCCATTGCATTTAAATTGGCAGAAATGGCAACTGAGATCGAAGCTGCAAAAATGTTGGTTTATCGTTCAGCGATAGACAAAGATTTAGGCAGGAATTATGATCAGTCAGGGGCAATGGCAAAATTATATGCATCAAAAGTTGCAATGGAACAAACAGTTGAGGCTGTCCAGATTCATGGAGGTTACGGCTTTGTAAAAGAATATCACGTTGAACGATTGATGCGTGATGCAAAAATTACGCAGATTTACGAAGGGACTTCTGAAATACAGAAAATTGTTATTTCAAGAAATATTTTGAAAGATTAGTGATTAATCTAAATAAATAGAATCCTCTGTTTTTGAAACAGGGGATTTTTTTATAGATAATTTTCAAGAACCTCTAGTCCAATACTTCGAGAACCTTTAAGTAATATCAATTGGCCGGAAATAGGTTTGCTTTTCAAATGTTCGATCATTTCAGAAGAATTTAGAAAGCTTTTTAGAATTGCGTCCGATTGCAAGTGAGTAAATTCTATCCCAACAGTGTAGCCTGATATTCCAAGATTTTCCAATTGATTAATAACTTTGATATGTTCCAGACGAGATTCTTTGCCAAGTTCTTTCATGTCGCCAAGAATTACAACTTTATTTGGATGCAGATTCATAGAGAAGCTTTCTAAAGCTGAGTGAACGCTAGTAGGATTAGCATTGTAGCAATCAAGGATTAATGTGTTCTGGTCCGTTTTTTTTACCTGTGATCGATTATTAGTTGGGTTATATTCTTGTATAGCTTGTGAGATCAATTCCTTATCAATATTAAAAATGGTTCCAAAAGTACACGCTGCTAGGTAGTTGTAGAAATTGTATTTACCAATCATTTTTGTCTTCAAAAGAGAAGATGTGTAGTCGCCATGTGACCAGATCATTTCAACGAAAGGGGAGAGGTTGACTAGTTCGCCGCGTATTTCTTCTGAATTTAAGCCATAAGTAATATGTCTTGTTGATGGAGGTAGAATATCCATCAAGATCTTGTCATCGGAATTAACTATTAAAGTGCCATTATTTTGAGAGACAAAATCGTATAATTCCTTTTTGGTTTTTAGAACACCGTTGAAATCTTTGAACCCTTCTAAATGAGCCTTGCCAATATTAGTGATTATCCCATAGTTGGGTTCAGCAATCGCACATAGTTCTTCAATGTCCTTAAACTTGTTTGCTCCCATTTCAATGATAGCAATTTCATGTTGCTCCGTTATTCTCAGTAGAGTAAAAGGCACTCCTAAATGATTGTTCAAGTTACCTCTAGTAGCTAGTACGTTGTACTTTTTTGAAAGGACGATATTGAGAATTTCCTTTGTTGTGGTCTTTCCATTACTGCCTGTAATACCTATCACTGGTATGTCAAATTTTCTGCGATGGTAATTAGCGAGTTTTTGAAGGTAAATCACACTATCCTTAACCAAGGTCATTTTTCCATTGTCTATGAAAGAATCGGGATTATCTACAATAACATGTATGGCACCTTTGTGGAGAGCTTGTTCAGCGAATTGATTTCCATCAAAATTGTCACCTTTAATACAAATGAAAAGTGAGTTTGCTTGAATTTCTCTAGAATCTGTGCAAATTCCAGATGAATTATAAAAAGGCTCAAATAGGGAAGTGTTCATGTGTTAAAAATAGAAAAAGCCCGCTCTAAAAAAGAACGGGCTCTGTCAAATTATTAACGACTAAGTGTTTAGTCTACTTTTTCTTTTGTTTTTTTCTACCGTAGTTGAATCCAGTAGGGGATCCGACTCTGTCCATTGCGCAACGGAAACCAATCGCATCAGTAGATTTGTCTTCGTCAAGATATCTTCTATTACTAGCTACGAGCCAGTAAGCACGATCTTTCCATGAACCACCCTTGTAAACTCGAGACTTATCTGAGATCAAAGTAGTTGGCCAAGAGGTTCTGTCCTCACCACCCGGTTTAACTTGTATACCGTCTAAACCAAATTGTTCGTGTTGATCTTGGTACATAACTAAGCTAGGATCACGTGTTGCTTGATTGATGTGATTCTTACGCTCATCATTATCATAGAAAATAGAGCTTTCAATATCACCATCGATATAGTCAATGTAATCATCTTTCCGATAGTTTAGACGACCTATATTCTCTTCTTCTGTAACATTTCTGTACTTCAATTTACCTGGTGTGTCAAGAATGAACTCATTGAATCCATCACGCAACATTGAAATTACTTCAAATGCGTACTCTTCACCGTCAGGACCTGTTCTGATTTCATCAGCAAATATTCCATCGAACAAATTATCTTGAATTAATGCTGAAGCTTCGATGTCATGCATGTCATTCTTGTAGATAATAGAAAGGTCGATCACTTCGTTGATAGCTCTTAATAATTCAAGTTCTATTGAATCCTTCACTTTTCCGTGTGAAACATAGAATGGGTCTGGAGCATACCCTCTACGAGAGGGGTTACGCGATTGAATGTTCGAAGACAATCCAACAGGGATGATAGTATCATTTGGATCGTGTTGCTCAGCTGATATTCTCTGGTAACGTACACGTTCAAATTCATTTAGGTATTCTTTCATTCCATGCACATCGTATTGGATTTGTGCATTTTTCAATTCAACGCTTCCTTCGTTATTTAAAAGTTTAGTCTTAAATACATTTCCACGGAAAGGACGGAATTCATCGTAGTCCTCACTTGTTAATGGACGATAAACATCAAGTACCCACTCAGAAACGTTACCAGCCATATGGTATAAACCATAATCGTTTGGCCAATAAGACTCAACAGGTGCTGTGACATCTGCACCATCATTTAAGTTACCTGCAACACCCATATAGTCACCTCGCCCTCTCACGAAGTTTGCTCGGATTTGACCTGTGAATTGAGCTTCGTCTTGACGAACCCAGTGGCCATTCCAAGGATATAGTCTACGATCACTAATGTTTTCAGTACCAACTTGAAGATTTCCGATCAATCCTGATGCAGCGAATTCCCATTCAGCTTCAGTAGGCAGTCGGTAGCGAGGTAGAAGGATGCCGTCTTCCATACGAACTTGACGTGTTCCTAATTTCTTACCATTAACGTTAGAAGGATTTAGATCTTGAATGTTTCTAACAAGACCTTCTTCGTATTGTCCAGCGTAATATGCGTCAGTATTGTACGTGTTTTCATCTCTTTGGTCAACGTTGAAAGCAAGAATTCCTTCACGTATCAAGATGTATTCATTAACACGGTCAGTTCTCCACTTACAGTAGTCATTGGCTTGTAACCATGAAACTCCAACAACAGGGTAATCTCTATATGCAGGGTGGCGGAGGTAGTAGTCAACATATTTTTCGTTGAACCCCAACTTAGATCTCCAAACCAATGTGTCCGGTAAAGCATTTTTAGATACCATTGGATATGTTTCGTCGTAAGCACGTCCAACCCAGTATAGGTATTCCAGCCAGTGAAAGTTTGTTACTTCTGTTTGATCCATGTAAAAAGATGATACGGTAACTCTTGCTGGTCTATTGTTCCAGTCAAACATAACATCTTGTTCTGCTCTACCCATAGTGAAAGATCCACCTTCAACGAGAAGTAGACCCGGTCCAGTCTCCTGGTCCAGGAAGGGGACCTTTTGAAATCCACCTTGTTTTGGATTGTTGTAATCCCATCCAGTGTTGCTAGAAACATCCATGGAACAAGAAGCTACGATAAAAGCTCCTGCCACGGCAACAGCTACAAACTTGAGTAATCGCATATTATTTGTTTTCGTTTTCATCCTATTATTAATCAAAATTCAACCTTTACAACGGTCAATAAAAAATTAGTTACATCTTTTTACTAGAAAGATGGACAAGAAATCGTTCTAAATGAAACGGGCTTGTCTTTACAGT
>NODE-80-length-32700-cov-5.85569_pt1 | contig 32700 bp, 26 predicted proteins | sample MGYA00139097_ERZ477577 | MGnify/ENA metagenome assembly ERZ477577
ACCCGCTGCGCTTCTTATACCGCTCAGGCAATACAGGTATACTTCTTTATTTTTGTCAAGCGTCATTAATTGCTTTTCGAAGTCACGGGCATATAAATTCATATTTACGGCATTTTCGAGGTGGCCTGAAGCAAATTCCCTTGGTTGTCTTACATCAATAAGCTGTGCATCTTTTTTGATCTTACTCAAATCTTCTGGTGAAATCAGAGAGATGACGGCCTGGTCATCCGTTTCACCCTGCTTCGAACTCTCTTTTTGACCACAAGCCATAAAGCTAATGAATACAAAGACTGAGAGTAATATTTTTAAATTAATATTCTTCATGTTTAATGTATTATCATATATAATATTACATAAAAAAAGGGAGCCTATAACTCCCTTTTTTAACTGTATTATGATACTTTATAACAAGGTTGTTGGACAAACATATTCTGTCATAGGTGTATCAGTTTCTTTGAGATCATTAAACCCACCTCTAACGTCTGTTACATTTTCAACGCCATTGGCCTTAAAAATCGAAGCGGCCACTAATGAACGATATCCACTGGCACAATGTAAAAAGTATTCTTTATTCGGGTCAATTTCAGCAAAATTGGAGTTTATAAAGTCAAGAGGAAAATTGTCAACTCCTACAACGTGTTCAGACAAGTATTCAGATTCTTTTCTGACATCCAAAGGTTTTTCCATGGTTCCCAACTTAAGCTTTTCTCCAAACTCATGCGCAGAAATAGAATTGATCTTATCAACTTCATACCCATGATCGATCCAGTTCTTAATACCGCCAAATAAATAGCCTTTTGTATTATCGTACCCAACTCTTGAAAATCGAGTGGCGATCTCATTAACTCTGGTCTCGTCCTCAGCAATAAAAATAATTTTTTGATTGATGTCTTTTATAAGTGAACCAACCCAAGGGGCAAAACTACCGTCTAAGCCAATGTACCATGCTCCGGGAACTGTTCCTTCTTCAGTATAAGTTTCCTTGGACCGTGTATCTACAACCAGAATATCCTTTTGTAAACTCATTTCGTGAAAAGTATCAGCATCAAGAGGAGTTGAACCATCATGAATGACTTCATCAATATTCCTATTGATGGACTTGTTCATTCTTACGTTATTAGGAAAATATTGTGGCGGCGCTTTTAAACCGGTTGTCACCTCCTTAATAAATTCTTCTTTTGTCATATCCGCACGAAGCGCATAGTTTGTTTTCTTTTGATTTCCAAGGGTATCAAAAGTTTCTGAACTCATATTTTTTCCACAAGCTGATCCTGCACCATGATTTGGATATACAATAATATCATCCGGTAAGGTCATAATCTTATTTCTTAAAGAATCAAAAAGATGACCAGCAAGGTCCGCCTGCGTGAGGTCAGATTTTACGGCTAGATCGGGACGACCGACGTCACCTATAAATAAACAGTCACCTGTACATACATAAGGTGTGTTTCCATTTTCATCTGTAATCAAATAAGATGAAGATTCCATGGTATGTCCCGGAGTGTGAAGCAAGGTAATTTTACCCTTTCCTAAAGGGAATTCCTCTCCATCCTTACCATTGTATATTTCATAATCCGCTGTAGCATTGGGCCCAAATATGATTTTGGCACCAGTTTTTTGCGCCAAGTCATATTGACCAGAAACAAAATCGGCATGAAAGTGTGTAAGAAAAACATACTTGATCTTTGCTTTATTCGCCTCTGCCATTCTTAAATATGGCTCCGTTTCTCTCAAAGGATCAATAACCGCCGCTTCGCCATTTGACTCAATATAATAAGCCATTTCCGCAAGACATCCTGTAAACAATTGTTCGACTTTCAAAATATATTATTTATTTTTAGACTTAATTTAATCAAAGTTAGTAAATGAAGGGTTATCATATGTAACACTTGTTACTTGAATATCATTCCTTTTTATCGATTAGATTGTTTTGTATATTCCTGAAAACTATAGTTCTTAGGTAATTCAAAACAATTACTGTGGTAACAGTCAACAGCCTCCTGGATACTCATAAAACAATGATCGTACCTAAGTTTTTTCATTAATTTTGATTTGACCATGGCGTCTCGTACCGGTCCCTTTAATCCTGCAAAAGCCATTTTTATACCTTTAGAAGTCAGATCCTCGTGAATTTCTTCTAAGGCATATATGGCGCTACTATCCAGTGCATTTAAACTTTGACCATTGATAATGATCATTTTTAGATTGGGCCCTTTTTCTTGTTCAAATTCTTTGAGTTTATCCTTAAAATACGAAGTATTTGCAAAGTGTAATTGCGCATCAAATCTGATAATCAAAAGTTCTTCATCTATGATTAAATCCTTAAATCTATCTACATTTTTGAAAAAATGAGTGCCAGGAACTTGACCAAGAACAGCCATATGCGGTTTAGTTGATTTATATATCAACATCACCAATGATAGAATAATACCTGTTAAAATACCTTCTTTTATACCGACAAATAATGTGATAAGCATTGTGACAACCAAAATAATAAGGTCCCTGATATTATAGGAAAGCAAATTTTTGGGCATAGAAAAATCTAACAAACCATAGGCAGCAACAATGATAATCCCTGCCAAAACTGACTTCGGAAGAAAGTAAAATGCCGGTGTTAAGAATAACAGGCTTAAGGCGATAATGGCGGCTGCGAATAATGAAGCCAAAGGTGTTTTTGCCCCTGATTGATCATTGACTGCAGACCTTGCAAATCCCGCGGTGGCAGGAAAGGTTTGAAAAAAGGACCCTATCATATTGCCAAAGCCGAGTGCAATCAATTCTTTATTGGGGCTAACGCGGTAATCGTTATGTTTCGCCTCTATGGATTTTCCTATTGAGATCGCCTCCATAAACCCTATGAGCGCCAGGGTCAGTGCCAATCCTGACAATTCCTGCATTAGACCCATATCGAAGGAAGGCATTGAGATCCCAGGTAATCCTTGAGGGATATCTCCCAGGATATCGATTCCCTTATCAGCTAAATCAAAAACATAGACTGAAAGAATGCTCAAAACAACAACAATCAGCGCAGCGGGTAATTTTTTGCTTATTCGATTAAAGGCTGGGATAAGTATGATGGATACTAAGCCGAGAAGGAAAGACAACCAATGTATATGCTCAATTTTATAGACTATTTCCATAAAAATTGTTTGAACTTGATTGCTTCGTTCAAGATCAACTCCCAAAAGGCTGCCAAATTGATTAAGGGCGATAATAATGGCTGAACCTGATGTGAACCCACTGATCACCGGACGGGATAAAAAATTAACCAGGAAGCCCAGTTGAAAAATACCGAATAGAAATTGGAAAAACCCAACCATAAATGCCAGTAAAACGGCAAGGACGATAAAATGGTCAGTACCCATTGCGGCAAGTAACCCTATCCCGGAGGCTACAATCAATGAATCCATGGCGGCCGGCCCTACGGCAAGTTGCCTTGAGGTCCCTAAAAAGGCGTAGACTATCTGAGGAATGAGCGCGGTATAAAGTCCGTAAATAGGAGGAAGCCCAGCTATTATGGCATAGGCAATACCTTGAGGAATAAGAATAACACCAACAGTAAGCCCTGCAAATAAATCATTTTTTAACCACGATTTTTTATAGTTTGGCAACCATTCTAAGATGGGGATATGCTTTTTAAAATGCATTAACTATCGGAAAATAAATAGATTTTGAATGAATTGATTATAACTAATTACACTCGTGAAAGATACGAACTTTGCAATTGGCACAAATGTCTTTGTCTAGCTTTTTATATAGTTCACTTATTGCTTGTGGTTTATCCGTGTAGAAAAACTCCTCACCAATTTCCTTTCTAAAACCGCCTTTGGTTAAGATCTGTTGACTCACTATTTTTAATCCACTAAAATACATACCTCCACCTCTTTCCTGCCATTTTTTGGCCTCATGAGTAAGCCAGGTTGCTCCTGCCAAATCGATGAAATTTATTCCCCTGGCGACAATAAGGACATGTAGTTCCTTTTCTGTATCATAAAGTTTGTTGAAAAAATCAGAAACTACTTCAAGGGCGCCAAAATAAATGGAGCCATCAATTCTCACAATTTTTAATTGCGGGCATTCCATTGATTCTGTATCTCGGATAATATTCACAAATCGATGTTTTTCATTTATGCCCAACACTGCAATATTTGGTTTAGCCGTTTTTTCCAGGTAGAAAAATAAAGAAAGTCCTATACCTGAAAACAAAGCGGTTTCCAGATCAAAAAACAAGGTCCCGAAAAGGGTTGTACTTAATACTATAAGCTCTCTTCCGCTACTTTTAAAGACTTGATGAATATGATGAAAATCAATGAGATTATAACCCACCAGAAGGATAATACCCCCCATGGCGGATTTAGGCAAATAAGAAGCGTAGCCCGAGAATAATAGCAAGACGATCATTAAGAAAAAGGCAGCAAAGATAGCCGACAAGGGAGTTTTGGCACCAGCCTGATAATTTACTCCCGAACGTGTAAAAGAGCCCGATCCCATATAACTGGAAAAGAAACTAGCGACTAAATTTGAAATTCCCTGTCCTTTGAATTCCTGATTGCCATCTATCCTCTGATGGGAGGATAGAGCAATGGACCTGGCAATGGCCACAGCCTCTATCAGACCTAATAACGCTAACGTGAGTGCTCCGCCACTAAGCTGACGAACATTTGTTAAGTTTATATCCGGAATTCTAAAAGGAGGTAAATTTGAAGGAATTTTTCCGACATTTTCTATTCCATTTGCCTCTCCTCCCAAAAGTATTGCCAGGACACTTCCCAAAACCATGGCAATAAGCATATAAAACCTTGATAAGGGTTTAACAAATTTCCTTATAAGAATAGCTATTAGTAAAGTGCTGATGGCAACGATAAAGACATACCAGTTGGTTTCGTCAATATTTAAGATAATGTTCTTTAAAATATCATAAAATGAGCTTCCCCTGGGCATTTCCATTCCGAAAACATGTTGAAGCTGCTTGAATCCTATTAATACGCCAGCACCGGCAGTAAAACCGATAATAACAGAATGCGACACAAAATTAACCAGCTTACCCATTCGGGCCAGACCCATGGCAAATTGTATCACTCCAGCCATAAAAGTGAGCACCAGCGTTAGGGAAATATAACTTTCTAAATCATTTGTAACATCCACCAATTCACTAATTGTAGCAAACACTACGATAGAAATAGCTGTTGTAGGTCCTGAAATCAGGTGATAGGAAGAGCCAAACAGGGCGGCCAGAACGGGTGTAATCATGGCAGTATAAAAGCCATATACAGGAGGTAATCCTGCAATGATGGCAAATGCTACCGCCTGTGGAATTACAATAATGGTTCCGGTTAATCCAGCAATCAAATCATCTTTCCAGGATTTTTTTGCTAGGGGTAACCATGTTAGAAAAGGAAATAGTCTGAACAGCATCAATCAAGTATAGTATTCCAAAAGAAATATTGGGGCACGAAACTGAAGCATCAATTTCATTCAGCCTACATTATTTTATTTCTTCTGAGACGAATTTTTATCTTTTCTGAAATTAGCAATACAATACTGCTAAATATTTTCCTCGTTAAATAAGTTGATCAACTCCTTGCTAGAAGGCCTTGGAGCACTGGCATCCACTATATTTCCTTCTGGATCGATCAATATGAATCGAGGAATTCCATTAATTTTATAATCTTTTATAAATTCCGATTGAAAGCCTTGAGGGGCGAATAATTGAATCCCTCCAAGTTCCTTTTCTTCAACCATTTTTCTCCAATTATCATTTGCTTTTTCCCATGATCCGTTACGTTTCGGGTCATCAACAGAAATACTGACGAATTCAATATTCTTTCCATGGTATTTTTCTTCCACCACCTGTAAATGAGGTATTTCTACTTTGCAAGGACCGCACCATGTAGCCCAAACATCAACGTACACATATTTTCCTTTTAAGTCAGCAAGTGATGTTTTTTCTCCATTGAAGTTTTCATAAGCTTCAAAGGTTGGAGAAATACTTCCCTTAGGCATTTCTCTTTTTAAGGCTTGTACTCTGCCAATATATGAATCATAAGAATTTATTGTTCTCTCGATATTTTTTGCACCACTGTTCGTGATAGAGGTGTCTACCTCTGGATGTGATGCATAAAAATCGTTCATTTCCTTGCTTATGGAGGCAAATTTTTCAACCCGCTGAACAGAATCTAAACTGATCAGTTCATCAAGGTTGAATAATTTTTCATTCATTCTCAATCTATCAGCAATAAAATTGCTGTGCTCAGAACCTGGTCCCGTAAATTGAATGGTCTGATCAAACCTTTTCGTGTCCAGCGTCATATGAATGTCAAATCCATTTTTTAAGAAGAGATATCCATACTCTCCTCCGTCAAACAAAGTATAAGTATCGGGAGTAACTTTTAACGTATCACTAAAAGTACCGTCTTCATTAACGGCAATGGTTTTGGAATAATCTCCCTTTTTGATCACAATAGAATCACTGTTTTTATCCGTGATTTTACCTGAAAAGGTAACATAATCTTTAGGTTCATTTTTACATGAGACAATTGCTAAGACAGCAATAAATAATACAACTTTTTTCATTTTCAATATAATTTATGGGGCAAATATAAAATATATTACTGTTTTATTTATTGTTATCGTCAATATAATATGTAGAATCATCTGGTCTAAAGGCTCTGTTGAACCATAAAGGTCGGCGTTCTCCATTTGGACCAGGAGCAGGTCTGGTCATTGCCATCCACTCTTTAAAGATTTCATGTGATTTATTAGTGTCAACAAAGATGTCACCATATTTTTCTCCTTTTTCAGGCTTTTCGATACGAACTCTTTGGTGCCAGCAATGCATGCCACTAATGGGGTCCGGATGTACCGCGTGGGTAATATTCTGATGGACGCCACCATCTTTCCAGAAAATACGCTTAGAATCTTTGTCCTCTGATTCGAAAGGCTTAATTCCTGAAATTGTGTTCATTTTCCACCCGCCATGTCCATCACCTTCAATATTTACGGTATTTGTCGCCCAACGATTTCCAATTTTATCCTGAGGCCTTCTCCAGCGACCGATATGATGTGAACAGGCGACAACGCCAGGTTTCATACTTTGAGTTACCCAGACCTTATCGATAAAATAACCAATATCCGTATTTAATTTAACCAGATCTCCAGTTTGGAATCCCCACTTTTTAGCATCCTGAGGGTGCATCCATATTGGGTTACGATTTGATATTTCTATAAGCCATTTTGCATTTCCTGATCGGGTATGAATTAAAGTGGGCAGTCTGAATGTAGGAACAAGTACATATTCTCCTTTGGATTTATCTAAAACATCGTTATGTATATGACTTTTGATATACGAAGGAGTTGCATATTCCGGCCATTTCCAATCGACCATGGTTTGAGAATAAAACTCATTTTTACGAGACGGGGTTGGAAATCCTACACAAGCTTCCCCATTGATCATGACTCCAATGGCTTTCCCGTCCTTGGTAATAACATCATTTACAGGATCAACCTTCGATCCTTTAAGCTGCTCCTTAGAAAGCAACTTCTCATTCATTTTATAGGATTCACCCTTTTCAATTTCAAAGGCTCCATACTTCTGCATGTATTGAAGCTCTGTCATACCCTCTTTTTTGGCAGCTTCAGGTAAACCTTTGACGCGCTCAAAAACATATTGATAATACTCGCTTATCGTAATCTTTTCTCCTGGTCGGTAGGGTGATTCAAAATGTTTCCTGATTCCCATACTGCCGTCCGGGTCAATTCTCCATGAAAGCTCGATGAAAAATTCATCTTCCTCCCAGACCTCTCCGGGGTTTGATTCATAAGTTAAATTTACAGCCTCTCCATTTCTCCTGGCAGCTTCTCTTAAAACAGGTTGGCGGAAGGCGACCCAGGTACCGCCATGGGTTGCATAGCTATTCAAATCATGGCGTTCAGATGCCAATCCCATAGGAAGGACAAAATCTGCATAAAAAGCGGTTTCGTTCCAGGTTGGAGTCAAGGCGGCATGTAATCCAAATTTAGTTTCATCACTAAACATTTCCATCCATGTAAAACCGTCAGGATAAGTCCAAACCGGATTAAAGACTCGTGAAAAATAAACATCCATTTTTCCTCGCCCGGATTTTAGAAGGTGTGGCAACAGCTGGCTCATTTCAAAGAATGATAATGGATATTCTTTTGGGAAATGCAACTCATTCCACTTCTTTTGAGGTTTTGGAGGATTGGGTTGGGTAGGTTTAAATTTATTCCATGAATTTGGAGAAGTTCCTCCTTTTGCACCAACCGCTCCCGTAAGAACTGTCAAGAAATGCAGACAGCGAGCTACGGCCCAGCCCCCTAAATTTGAGGCGCCTGCTGCTCGCCAGTTATGTGAAGCAAAACGCTCACCTGCTTCCCCTATTTTGTGCGCGATTTCAATAATCATTTCGGCCTTGACGCCGGATTCTTTTTCCGCAAATTCAGGAGTGAATTCTTTGTATTCATCAATCATTGCGGCGATGTAATTCTCAAAGGTTATTGGTTTATCACTATGACGGGCCTGCAAATATTCTTTCCAGTTTGTCCAGTTTTCCAAATAATCACGATTGTATAAATTTTCCTGCAGAATAATCAGGGCCATAGCCAGTAAAACGGCCGCCTCGGTTCCTGGATAAGATGGTAACCAATAGTCACTCATGGAAGCGGTATTTGATAGCCGTGGGTCCATGGTAGCCAGTTTAGCTCCATTCATCTTTCCTTCAATAATACGTTGGGCATGTGGGTTAAAATAGTGCCCTGACTCTAAATGAGCAGAAACCAATAAGATAAATTTGGCCTCGGCGTGATCAGGTGAAGGCCTGTCATATCCATACCAAATGTTATATCCAAAACGCGCCCCTGAAGAACAGATATTGGTGTGTGAATTATGTCCGTCAATACCCCATCCCTGTAAAATCCAGTTCATGAATTTTTCTTTCCCGGGTCTTCCAACGTGATACGCAATTTCATTATGACGATCTTCCTGAATGGCTTTACGAATTCGGGTGCCAATAGTATCCAGAACCTCGTCCCAGGAAACGCGTTCCCATTCTCCATCACCTCTCTTGCCTTTTCTTTTTAGCGGGAATAAAATCCGGTCAGGGTCATTAATCTGATTGATAGTAGCGGGCCCTTTTGCGCAGTTTCTTCCTCTGCTTCCAGGATGGTAAGGATTTCCTTCAAACTTTTTAACTTCCTGGGTTTCTTTATCAATAAAGGCTGTTAAACCACATGCACTCTCACAATTGAAACATGTTGTTGGTACTATTTGATAGGTTTTCTCATTCTTTTTAGGCCAGGTAGAAGGGTCATATTCTTTCCAGTTATCCCACTTTTCAGGAGGCGGAAAATTCTCATACATCTGAGCTACTTCCTCATCCGTAAAATGACGCATATCCTTATCGAATTCCTGATAGCCTTCTTTGTGCAGATTAGGGATAAGACCTATTTTTTCTGCTATATTTTCTATAAAAGATGGTTTTTTGTAGCCCATTGCTCTTTTGATTTATGATTCTTGATTTATGATTTTTTATATCTCAAAATACTTTTTTGAAATACCTTCTTCAATTGTGAGCACGAAGCCTTAAACTTTCGCGCTGCATTATGCTATGCCAACGGAATTCGCTGAGGTGCTTCCACCCAAATTTTTTCTGTTGTATAAATTCCGATTAAAATCAGTGCCCCGGATATGGCAATCATTAATGCGCTTGGATTAAAAAACACCAAGATTAAGGGAATTATATTTCCTATAATTACGGTCCCAATCCAGAATAGATTTTTGTATCGACCCTTTGTAATCATATGCACTACACTTTTTGCTGCTGTTGTTGGATGGGTGATGGTTAATTCGGTAATTAAGGTAAACAGATTCACCACCACGGCCAAAATCATCACATTTTTCAAAATTTCCATCCAGTTTTCACTGCCAAAAATTAAGGAAATCAATGAAAATATAGCCGCGCCAGCCATGACGCTATGAACCAACATATGTAGCGGCAGGGTTGGACTCTGCCAGAAATCTCTTCCTTTGGCCTGTGCAAATAAAAATGCAGTATAAATGGCTAATAGAACCGCAAAGAACCCTGTTACCCAGAGTAGGGGCATTTCAGGAATATTCAATTTAAAAAACGTTGATACGCCCCAGATGGTAACTAATAAACCAAAAACAGTTATGGTATAACCTCCTTTAACCAACCAGGAATTCCATTGTGGTCTTAATAAAACATTTAAGAACCTGTCAGGCCTGTCCAGGTCCATAACCAAAAACAATCCGGTTAAACCGAGAAAAACTAAAGATATGCCAGCTGACCATAACTTGGTTTGATCTGAGACATCGAAGCCCAAAAGGATTGCAATAAACGGTATTAAAAAGGCGCCTGCAGCAATCGCCTTTGTCAAGACATATGCAGAAACTTCCCAGCCCCATAGAATACCTTTATCCGGCGTATCATAAACCCGTCGGGCCTTGCCGTTCAAGACATCGATATAATTGGGATTTTCATTATCTTTTCTTTGATAAGCAGCCTGTAAATCATTATCAATGCTCATTTGCAATAAATTTACATCATCGTTAGTATAAACCATTTTCTCTGCTGCCTTTGCATAATGACCAACACCTCTAGCCTGAGAATTCCATAGTCCAGGTCCTGACTTATCTGTTGCTTCAGGATCAAGAGACTGATAATCACCGTTTATATAGAACAAGTTAGGTTTAGTTCCCTTTTCAGGTTTTCTGACAATCACCTGTTCTCTGGCCAGCAGCAATGAGATTTCAGTATCAGGATTATCCATATCGCCCGCAATAATCGCGTGTTCAGGACAAACATCTACGCAGGCAGGAGCTCTCCCAACCTCAACTCTATGCGCACAATAATTACATTTGGCAGCGGTACTATTATCCGGATCTATATACAATGCATCATATGGACAAGCCTGCATACATGACTTACATCCAATACAACGATTGTTGTCAAAATCGACAATTCCGTCTTCACGAGTGTACAGCGCCTCTACCGGACATATTTCAACGCAGGGAGCATCGCTACAATGGTTGCACCTCATGACCGAGAAAATTCTTCTCGTATTAGGAAACTCTCCTTTTTCTACTTGTTTAACATAAGTTCGATTTACTCCTACCGGAACATCGTGTTCACTTTTACAGGCTGTAGTACAGGCATGACAACCAATACATTTTCTATTGTCAATTATAAATCCGTATTTCATAGGTGTTTTTTGGTCTTTTTTAATTGATTTCCTACTTTGAAGAATAAAAGAATCCCGTTAAATTCAACAGTTTGGATGATCTTGGGTAATCTTATCAAATTTAAGCAAATACCCATTTTAACATGTAACATTAGTTACTTAAAAACAAATTATTTTAATTGTATGAAAAGCTTGGAAGGATTAATTTTTTCCTCTAGTATGCATTGGTTATTTTTGTAAAAAAACAGGGTGAAAATAAGAGTACTATTTTTTGGAATGTCAAAGGATATTGTGGGTAAAAATCAAGTATCACTTGAATTTGATGATGAGCTTTCAATAGCAGAATTCAGGCAGCGTTTGACAAAGCATTTTCCGGGTCTGAAAAAAATGCCCACCTTTGCGATCGCTGTAAATGAAGAATATGCAGAAGAAGGCCGGTTGATTTCACCTAATGATGTGGTTGCCATAATTCCACCCGTAAGCGGTGGGTAGTAGAAAAAGATGGAAGATTCGATTAATATCAAAATTAGCGCTGATGAGCTGATCCTAAAGGATTGTTATGATTTTGTTCAAGATGATTCGTGCGGTGGGATAGCGGTTTTTGTTGGGACTGTTAGAAATAACACCAATGATAAAAACGTGTATAAATTGGAATTTTCAGCTTATGAACCGATGGCGGTAAAGGAAATGACCAAGATTGCGATGGAAGCCTTAGAAAGCTTTGAAATTGAAAAAATTGCCATGCACCATGCTGTTGGAGACTTGAAAATTGGTGCAATTCCTGTTATTATTGCGGTTGCATCGGCTCACAGAGATGCTGCGTTTAAAGCTTGTCAATTTGCGATAGACACTTTGAAAAAGACCGTGCCTATTTGGAAAAAAGAGTTTTTTGAAGATGGCGAAATATGGGTGAATGCTCATCCATGATCAAATTATTTTCATTTTTTTCAGTAGAAAAGACGCGTTCATATTGACGCATATGCCCTCTTTTAATGTATAATCGAAGAACAACTCTTCATTCTTTATCAGGGCATCAAAGTATTTATTATGAATTTGATCGAATTCTTTTTCAACATCACATAAACTGAGATCATGTGTAGCGATAATACCCGTTGAACCAGATTTCACCAGTTTTTCCACGAATTTTCTCGAGCCGATAGCCTTATCCTTACTGTTAGTCCCTTTTAAGATTTCATCCAGAATAATAAAATACTCCTCTTCCTTAATTTGATCCACTATAAATTTTAAGCGCTTAATTTCAGCATGGAAGTAGGAGCTATCGTCAACCAGAGAGTCAGCAGTTCTCATGCTTGTGATCAGTTTTGTGGGATGGTAGTTTATTTTTTCTGCGCAAACAGGAAGACCAATATTACCCATTACAATTGTCAGGGATACGGTTCTTAGAAAAGTGCTTTTCCCTGCCATATTCGCACCTGTAATAATTAAAAAATTCTTGTCCTTGATAAGGAAGTTGTTGTTGATCCTTGTTTCTGTAGGTATTAGCGGATGGCCTAGTGAGATGGCGTCTATCATGTTCTCACTTTTGTTTAAGATGGGATAGTGATAATCAGGATGATTATAGGCATAGTTCGCCAAAGAAATTTGAGCATCAAAAAAAGCAATTGTTTCGAACCAGTTCTCAACTTGAGCCTTGTATTTTTCAATCCATGTTTCAATTTTTTTACTTTGATGGAGATCCCATAAGAGTAAACCGTTACCAAGGATTCCGAAAAGCATATTGTTCCTTTGATCAAAGGCGTCCAGGATTTTAGAAAACTCCTTAAATATGAGGGATGCTTTTTTGTGTTCTGTTTTTATTTTTAATTGAGCATCATTTAAATATTGAGATTCAAGTGATAAGTTTTCAATTTCATCCAATAATTTATGATATTGTTTAAAAGTACTTTTGGCGCTCCCGGCGTTCTGATAAATGATATTAAGGCGTTTAATGTAGGGCAAGGTGATCCCGAGTCCAAGGAAAAACCATAAAAGAAGAATCATAAAAGAACTTATTCCCATACTGGTAAGGAAGATGATCAGAATTGAAATTATGGAAAAGACATAGGGCATATATTTCATGGATACCGGCAAAAAAGGCTTATAATTTTTAATCCATGACACTATGGTTTCATTTTTAACTTCTACAGAAACCATTTTAGACAATGCCATAAAACCTTGTCTCCATTGAGGAAGCTCAGCAAGCTCCCGAATAGCCATTTGTCTTTCTTCAATACCTTGTATCTCATTTGCCGTCAGTGTATGGGCCAGTGTAATCTTTCCAGAACTGGTTGTGGTTCTGTTCACGTGATGAAAAAAAGAACCTTTTCCAAAAAGGTCAATATCATTGCTATAAAAATGTGAGGAATCATTAAACTCGGAACCATCCGATAAGGAAGCCAGATTCCCTTGAATGGCCTCAATTTCAATAATGTTGATATCAAATAGATGTTGAGTGCGTATTTTTTTATAAACAAGACGTTCATGGTAGAGAACGAGAAATATAAAAAGCCCAATTCCTACAATGAAAACAGGAATAAAAAGTTGCGTATTACTGACTAAAAAATACGTGAGTACGGCCAATGATATAAAAACACCTAAACGGATGAAGCTTGACAGCCTGATACGCCTTTGTAAAAGATTAATTTGGCTCTTGTATTTTAGTTTATTTTCTTGGTAATATTCAGAAGGCTGAGACATATATCTTAAGCGAATTTTAGGAGAGAGACCTCGTTTGGTCAGAAATTATCAAGTCCATTTTTAAGACTAAAAACCTGAATTTTTGGAAATTGTTGTCTGATTGTTTTCGTAACCGTATAACTTGAAATCCCCCTGGAACATACCACGACTAATTCTTTATTTTCGTCCAGTTTCAGTTTCGTAACATCGAATTTGGAGAGGGGAATCTTATAATCCACTTTAATGGGTAAGCTGGTATGATTATCTTCAATGACCGACAGGATTTGAAGCTTTGTGTCGCCCATCCTCTTTTTCAGATCCTTGGCCATGATCAGGAGGTCATCCTCTTGAATTTCACAGCGGGCATCAAAATAACCCTCAATACCATAGATTTTTTGAATCTGTTCTTTAGTGACTCCGTTCTTTAGTTTCATGGCGAACTGTGAGTTTTCCATGATATTGTAAATTAGGATTTGATTGATTAAAGGGGCCCCGGTTTTAGTAATGATTTTAATAACTTCATTAGCCTGCATCAAGGCAATGATACCCACAATGGTGTTTAAGGTCCCAATTTCAGCACAATTAGGGATATGTTCGTCGGGAATGGAAGGGAAGGCATCCCTTAAATTTGCGGTCCGTTTTTCCTTGGAAGGCAAATTAAAACTTGCAACATATCCATCGTGCTTGTACAAAGACCCGTAAACAAGTATTTTGTCAGATATGACGCAAAAATCGTTTAATAAATATTTGGTTGCGAGGCTGTCGGTACAATCCAGCACAATCGGGAAATCATTCAATTCTTTATCAATGGTCAACTTTGTTATCGGTACATCATTGAATGTTACCTGAACAAATGGGCTGATCTTTTTAATATGGTTGGCGAGTATTTTTGCCTTTGATTTTCCGATATCGTCAATACCATAAAATACCTGTCTGTGCAAATTGGATATGTCTATTTTATCATAATCGATCAAATGAATATGGCCAACCCCACTGGCGGCAAGGTAAACGGCAGCGGCGCTTCCCAATCCTCCACAGCCAATTATGGCAATTTTGGAACTTGACATTTGTTGCTGACCTGTCAACCCTATTTCCGGGAGGATCATCTGTCTTTTATAAAGGTTTTCCTGGTTTATTTTCATTCTTCAAAAAAATCATGGCAAGGTGCGATTATAGTTTTAAATCCTTTTTCACCAAATTAAACTCTTCAGGGGTATTTACATTAACAATGTATTCATCCTCAACTTCTACAATTTTCACATCTGAATTAATTAATACCTTTCTCGGGCAAGAAAGTCCCAGGGCCAGAAATTGAAGCATGATGGGGTAAGCTTTTGGTTCCCATATTGTAATTAAGGGTTCGGGAAAATTTTTACTCTTCCCTTTTAATGCAGTTGCCACTTTACCAGGATCTCTATTATCCAATAGAAGTCGGATCAGGCTTTCATCAGCATAGGGCAGATCTGTAGCCAGCACCAGCCAGGCTTTATTAGGGTCATATTGGAAGGCCGAACAAATGGCACCAAATGGTCCTAGTCCAATGAGTTTATCTTCAATTACTTTTTCTACTTCTACGTTTTGTTCTTTTCTAACGGATAAAAAGGTTTTTAAACTAAGTTTTTCCAATAACTCCATTGAATAAATTCTTTGAGATTTGCCAAAATAATCTAAAAGGCCTTTATCCTTACCCATCCTCAGACTCTGTCCCCCAGCGAGCACTAGTCCGTTGATCCCGGCTGTATTTTGTTCAATTAATTTTACAATATGGCGGCTTATGCTTTCAATATCATCAATAGCATAGATCTTTAATTGCTTAATATGAGGATATTTTTCTTGCAGAAAATCAAAAACAGTTGCCTTAGGGGTTAATGAGATCAGGAACTGTATATTGTCCAATTGATCCAATCTTTTTAAAACTGAAGCTTCCTTTTTCTCGTCGATAATGAGGATTTGATTATCGCCTTTATAATGGTTGCCATTTATAAAAACAAGATCATATTGTGAGAATAGTATTCTATTCAAATAGGGATTCATCTCATATGAAACTTCATTTATTAGGCTTCCCGATTTGTGAAAGGTATAACTATCCATTAAAGGCTGGTTGACACTTTGACTATGGGACGCATCTGCGTAAGCGATTTTACATCTGCCCCCCAATCGTTCAGATATATTTTTTACCAATTCCTGAATCAAGTCGCATTTTGTTCCAAGAATAGCTATTTCATGACTTGCTATTTCCCCAAAGTTTCGCCTGGTGAGATCAGCATGCTTTTTATGTCTCTTCATAATAATAAAATTGCCCTTTTCATCGGGAAGAATAATCAAAACAGCTAAAATACTTAATAAAGCTGATTTCAGGAATATCTAAGCCAAACTTTGCGACATTTCATGTGACAATTTTTTGATAATTTTAATTTTATTCGTATCTTATAAGCTTAAACAAAGATTTAATAAAACATATTTCCCTCGATATGAAATCTTCACTCAAAGCCTTTGTTTCCTTTTGTTTGTCTTGTCTTGGGTTGGCTTATTATTAGAAGTCAACAAATCTTAGGGACTAAAAAAATATTCATTTGTCGTCATTTTGCTTTTAGGTTTTCGCGTAAAATGTTATGATAACCTCATTTCAATTTGTTGGCATAAATTATAAAATCAAAAAATCATGGAAAAAATAATATTGGTGCTAGGTGTATTTTTAATATGCTTTAGTTTTAATTCCTGTGATGAGGATGACTTAGAAGCTTTAGTACCTGCTTTTGATGTCAACATTACAAAAACTGAAACCATTCCGGTGCAAATTGATCAAACCAATGGTGATTGGGTTACCTATTCAGAAAAGACAAACTTGAACATTGTTAATAAGGATACCGAAGATTACTTAAACAAGATAAAAGAGGTAAAAATAGTTAAACTGAGTTATAAGATAATCAACTTTAATGGAGACCCGGCGGGCGAAGTTAAAGGTAAGTTTTCTGTCGCATCTCAGGTTTCCTTGAGTAATGAATTTGTGGTTCAAACGTCTGCAAACAATGGCGTTGTTTATCAGGTGAATGAAGTGGCTGAACTCAATCGGATAGCTGCGGCTTTAAAATCAGGGCAAAATGTTGTAGTGGAATATGCAGGAAGCGCCTTATGCGATGACAGTGTAATGGATTTTTTAATAGAGGTGACAATGACGGCTAAAGTAACAATAGATCCATGACAATTTAAGAGAAAACAGGAAGGCTCTAGCTGATGTAGAGTTATATTCACTGAAGGGATTTTATCCGATGAAACGGAATACAAGGCAGATTGAAGAGTGAATAGAATTTGAGTTATGATTTTATATCACTTTTGCCTCCTGTTTTCTCCAATACTTTAATTTCCTGAATGACCATTTTTTGAGAAATGGCCTTACACATATCATATATGGTGAGTGCAGCTATACTAACACCTGAAAGCGCTTCCATTTCAACTCCGGTTTTTCCTTCCATTTCAACACTGCATGTTATTCTTACATGCGCCTTATTTAAAATATCAATGTCCAGATTAATCCCGTCAAGAGGCAAAGGGTGGCACATAGGGATCATATCGGAAGTTCGTTTGACGCCTTGAATACCGGCAATTATGGCAGTTTGAAAAACAGGTCCCTTTTTAGTTTTGATGTCGTCATTGTCGAGTAAATCAATAATTTCTTCACCTAAAAACATATCAGCCTGTGCCAGCGCCCTTCTTTTTGTGATTTTTTTATCAATCACATTAACCATTTTCGGTTTGTTTTTATCATCAATATGTGAGAATTCACCCATGATATTTTAATTAAAGTCTATAAGAAATTACAGGAAAAACTTCTCCCTTTTTAAATTCACTTCTGTTTGACGGTAGCTCCATAAAGGCATTATTTTGAGTTAAATTTGCCAAATCTCCAGAGCCGTTTCCGGCAATAGGGGAAGCCGAAATAAGTCCCCGCTCATTTTTTAACTGAACCTGTAAAAAATAAGTCAAGGGTGGTTTAAAAACAAAATCCCTGTCTAAAACGGCATAATTAAGCGCTTCTAATGCTCCTTTTAAGGAATAATTGAGCCAAGGGAAGAAATATTTTAAACAGCTTACATAGGTAGAAACAGGGTTTCCCGGATAAGCAAAAACAGTAGTATTGTCTTTTTTTCCAAACCAAAAAGGTTTGCCGGGTCTTTGTTGAACCTTGTGAAACAGTTTCTTTACCCCCAGATGATCGAGAACTTCAGGTAAATAATCAAATTTACCTTTACTGACAGCTCCGCTGAACATGAGCACATCATATTTATCCAACAAGGAAAGAATCTTTTCAGTTAAAGTTGATTTGTTATCAGGTAAATGGTAAGCATCAGATTCGAGACCCGCCTCTTTCAGAAGGGCGACCAGACTATGAACATTGCTTTTTCTGATCTGATAGGGCTGAGGACTCTGACCCACATCTATAAGTTCATCTCCAGTTGAAATAATAGCGATTTGAGGATTCCTGGCGACTTTCACTTTTGTTTTACCAACGGTAGCCAACACACCGACTTCTGCCGAGGAAATCCTAAAATTATAAGGTATGAGGATTTCATTTTTTTTTCTGTCCAACCCTTGTTTATGTATGTTTTGAAAGAACTTAACATCTTCCGTATTGACCGTAGCCACATCATCCTTGATGGAAATAAGCTCATAAGGGATTACCGCATCGGTGCCCAAGGGCAACATGGCTCCAGTCATCGCCTCCAAACATTGTTCCTGATTCATCAGTGATAGTTGTGGACTTCCCGCAGCCTGAACTCCTTCAATTTTGAAATTCCTTTGACCTGTTTCAAAGACAGAAGTCTTCAAAGCAATACCATCCATACTTACTCTGTTGAAAGGAGGCATTTCACGATCAGCTTTAATCGTTTCCTTTACAATACGGCCCAGGGCCATATCAAAAGAAACTTCTTCAGTACCAAAATCTTCAACTTCTCCTAGGATGATCGAAGTTGCTTCTTCTACGCTTATCAATTCCATTTCTTTGTCATTTTATGAAATTACCCGCCTATGGTGGACATACTTTCTGAAATGTTACCTTTTGTTCTATTCGCTTCAGCGATAAATCCATTTTTGGGTTTTTGTCCGACTGTTGCTATAAACAACTCTTTCAGATCATCGTCACTCGCGCCGTTTCTTATAAATTCCTTTAAATTGAAGACGCCATCGTCGAACAGACAGTTCTTAAATAGTCCAGTTGCCGTTATTCTTATTCTATTACAATCATTGCAAATGGTTCTGGTAAAGGCCGGAATAATCCCGAAACTACCTTGATAACCATCAACCTTAAAATTCTTTGATGTGGAAGACTTTTCAGAGGAAACAGGTTGGACAGAATGGTAATGGGCATTTATTCTATTTAATATTTTATCATAGTTCCAAACTTCTTTTACCTGTCTCAACCCTTTACCATTAAAAGGCATTTCTTCAATAAATCGAACAGAAACCTGATCCTTTTTCGTTAATTCTATAAAATCAATGATTTCATCCGTATTGACACCTGATTGGATAACCACGTTGAGCTTAATCTGTAACCTACTTTTCAACAGTTGATTATAAGTGTCAATTACTTTTGGGAAAACGTCCCTTCTCGTGATCTCAAAAAACTTTTTCCGATCCAAACTATCAATACTTAGATTCACTGCATTGATCTTCATTTGCTCAAGCTCATCAATGTGATTTGAGATCAGGGCTCCGTTGGTTGTAATATTAATTTCTTTGAGATTTTCATTAAAAGAAAGTGACTCCAGAAATTTGACGAAATCTTTTCTAACAAAAGGTTCACCCCCTGTTAACCTAAGCTTGTCCACTCCCAATTCGCTCAATACCCTGGTTATACGGTACATTTCCTTGAAACTTAACAGCTCTTTTCTATCTACAATGTCTATTCCTTTTTCCGGCATGCAATACTGACAACGCAGGTTACACCTATCGGTAACTGCTAAACGCAGATAAGTTATTTGTCTCCCGTATTTATCAATTAGTTTACTCATTTAATATCTGTAACAAGTGGAGGACAAATTTACTAAAATGCCTTGAACTTGGTTGAATGAAAAAAGAATGCTAAAAAGCTAGCTTATTTACACTAATGGGGTAATTTATGCTTAACGGCGTGGTAAAGGAAAGCTCCAAGATGAGCTCCAAAAAGGACAACTAAAATTGATATGACCCCTTTTCCCAAAAGAATATACATAGGGCCTGGACAGGATCCGCCAAGCGCCCAGCCTAATCCAAAAATAATTCCCCCTATAAGATTTCGGGATATTCCCTTTTTCTTTGGTTCTAAAATTATTTCATTACCGTACATCGTTTTGATGGTACCTTTTTTAAAAAAGAAAATCAATATGATTCCGATGGCAACAGCTGACCCGATCACTCCGTACATATGAAATGACTGAAGTTTAAACATTTCATAAATCCTAAACCAGGAGATCACTTCTGCTTTACTCAAAGTTATTCCGAATAAAATGCCTACCAATAAATACTTAATATATTTCATAATCAAATCATTAAAAAATATAGGGTAAAATCAACCAAGTCATAATCAAACCGCCAATAAAAAACCCACCTACTGCTATAAAAGACTCAAAGGACAGACTACTTAGTCCCACTATTCCATGACCTGAGGTACATCCACCGGCATACCTGGAGCCAAAACCAACCAAAACTCCTGCCACAATCAGAATTAAAAATCCTTTAACGGTCAGCATACTTTCGACGCTAAATATTTCATCAGGTAAATAAGTAGATCCGGCATCGTTGATGCCAATTTGAGCGAGGTCATTTATTGTTTTAGGGTTAATCGCTACACGATCATCAGGGGTAAGCCACTGGCTGGCGATAAATCCGCCAAGAATTAAGCCAACGACGAAAACCAGATTCCATTTGTTTTTTCTCCAGTCGAGCTTGAAAAAATCAACAAATTTACCAGCGCCTCCCATGGCACAAACGGTTTCGAGATTTGATGAAACGCCAAATTTCTTACCAAAGAAGAACATTAGAAACATGCAAAACGCGATAATAGGTCCCGCCACATACCATGCCCAAGGTTGTAAAATAAAATCCATTATAATTAACTTAGGTGATAAATATATATTATTTGATCCTTAGTCAGGCAACATTTGTTACACACTAAAAATCAAGCACTTCAATTTTATTTCTGAAAAGCTTAATCTTTCCTTCGTTTTCCAACTGTTTCAAAAGCCTCGAGACAACTACTCTTGAGGTATTAAGATCTATGGCTATTTCCTGATGTGTCGTATTTAACTCGGTACTTCTCATGATCTGCACCTTATCCGTCAGGTATTTGAACAATCGTTGATCCATTTTTAAAAACGCCAGAGTATCGATAGCTTCCAGCATTTCATTCAGTCGAATGTCATAACTGTCAATTACAAAACTTCTCCATGATTTGTATTTCACCATCCAGTTTTCCAGTTTTTCCACCGGAATTAAAAGAAGCTCAGAATCTTTTTCAGCAATTCCACGAACTTTGCTTTTACTGGTATGCATTCCGGCACCGAATGTTATGGTACAGGTATCTCCTCTTTCAAGAAAGTAAAGTACTATTTCTTCTCCTTTTTTAGTCTCTCGGCTTATTTTTATGGCACCGGTAAGAATCAAGGGAATATGGTGGAAAGTATCTCCTATGTCAAGCAGGAGTTCATTTTCTTTCACTTTTTTATACTTCCCGACTTCAGCAATCTCTTTAATCAGTTCTTTTTCGAAGACGACGCTATAGTATTCCTCAAGTTTTTCCTTGATCATTATCATATGATTTAGGCATACAATTTATGAAATATTCGGAACCCTTTCATGGATATAGTCTAAAATTATTTGAGTGGCCCCCAAATTATTCTGAATATAGTTACCAGTGATTTTTCCCATGTTTCTTCTTAGCTCGGGTTTTGAGATCAGCGATTCAATATGCAATGCCAGTTCTTCGCTTGTGTTAGCCACCAAGCAGCCCTTTAATTGGACCAGCTTTTTAGCTTCTTCAAATTTCTCATAAATCGGGCCAATAATTAAGGGAACCCCAAAGACAGCCGGTTCAAGAACGTTGTGAACACCTTCGCTATCAAACCCTCCTCCAACATAGGCAAAATCGGCATAGCTGTACATTTTAGTAAGTAAACCAACAGTATCTACTATAAAAACTCTCGTCTCTTGATCTGGAATACCTTCCGAAAATAAGACCGTTTTTTTATTGATTCTGTTTTTCAGTTTAAGGATTTCCTTTTTATGGATATTGTGCGGTGCTATAATAAAACAAACATCTTCATGTTCGTTTTGATTGATGAATTCGGTCAGACATTTTTCATCAACGGGCCAGGTACTTCCCGATACCATTACGGTTTTCTCTTTGGTGAATTCAGTTAAAAAATCCAGGGAATTATCCTGGCCTAAAATCGCAGAAACCCTGTCAAACCTGGTGTCACCACTAACGGTAACATTCGTAAAATTTATGCCTTCAAGAAGCGACATTGAGGTGTTGTTCTGAACAAAAAAGTGGGAAAAAGTACTCAATGCATTTTTCATCCAGCCGCCGTAAGGTTTAAAGAACACCTGATCTTGTCGAAAAATACCTGAAACCAATATCGTGGGTATGCCCTTTGCTTTTAACTCCATTAGCATATTAGGCCAAAACTCATATTTTACGAAAATAGCCATAGAGGGATGACATAGCTCAAGAAATTTTCTGGCATTTGAAACTGAATCAATGGGAAGGTATATAATTAGATCCGCATATTGATAATCCTTTTGCACTTCATAACCGGAGGGGGAATAAAAGGTAAGGACGATCTTATAATTTTTCGTGGTTTTATAAAGCGCTTCAATGATGGGTCTTCCCTGCTCAAACTCACCGAGTGAGGCGCAATGGATCCAAAGAGTAGCGTCAGTATTTTTGATTGATGACAATAATTTTGGAAACGTTTCCTTTCTGCCGGTAACAAATAAATTGATTTTATGGTTGAACAATGACAAAAATTGAAGGACTAATCCGAACAGGAAAATGGCAAAATTATAGAGATACTTCATATGTCAGCTAAATTAAAAATTTAGAGGAACAGCGCGTAAAATATTTGTATGTTTGTCTGGCTATATTTTGAAATAAGAATTAAAATCACACGAAATGAAAAAAATCCAAATGGTTGACCTGCAAAGTCAATATGAAAAAATCCAACCGGAAGTTGATAAGGCGATGTTGGAGGTTGTTGCTTCAGCAGCCTTTATTAACGGACCAGAAGTTAAAAATTTTCAATCTGAATTGGAAGAATACCTTGGGGTTAAGCACGTTATTCCATGTGCAAATGGTACTGATGCTTTGCAAATCGCCATGATGGGACTCGGTTTGGAACAGGGAGATGAGGTGATCACAGCGGATTTTACTTTTGCGGCTACTGTTGAGGTTATAGCCTTGCTAAAATTAACACCTGTGTTGGTTGATGTGGACCCAGATTCCTTTAATATTGATCTGGAGGCTTTGAAAAGGGCCATTACACCGAAAACAAAAGCCATAGTTCCTGTTCATTTATTTGGTCAGGTGGCTAATATGGAGGAGATTTTGAAAATTGCAAAGGAACACAACCTTTATGTTATTGAGGATAACGCCCAGGCGATTGGAGCAGATTATACTTTTAGCGATGGGTCTGTTAAAAAAGCAGGTACCATTGGCACTATTGGAACAACCTCGTTTTTCCCGTCTAAGAATTTAGGCTGTTACGGAGACGGAGGAGCGATCTTCACCAATGATGATGAGCTTGCCCATATTATTCGGGGCATTGTGAATCATGGCATGTACGAGAGATATTATCACGATGTTGTTGGCGTGAATTCAAGATTAGACAGCCTGCAGGCTGTTGTTTTAAGGCTAAAGTTGCCTCATTTGGATGCTTATTGTCAATCAAGGAGAGAGGCAGCCAAGTATTATAATAATGGATTTAAATCAAATCCGAATATCATTACGCCCAGCGCTGAAAGATGTGGTGATATTTGTGACACGTGTAATTGTCATGTTTTCCATCAGTATACCTTGAAAATTACCAACGGCAAAAGGGATGAGCTGCATAAATTGTTATTGGAAAAAGGAATTCCGAATGCGATTTACTATCCCGTAGCACTCCACAGGCAGAAGGCCTACCTTGATGATCGCTACAAGGAGGAGAACTTCAAGGTTACAAATGACCTGGTTAACACAGTGATTTCATTACCGATGCATACAGAACTGGAAAAGGAACAGCAAGATTTAATCATTAAAACGATCCTTGATTTTATTGGATAATCAAAAAATGTTTATAAGTCATAAATGAATTGAAATGGAAAAAGCTAAAATACTGGTAACCGGTGGATTGGGTTTTATTGGCTCTCATACCGTAGTTGAACTGCAAAATGAAGGATTTGAAGTGGTCATCATTGACGACCTTTCCAATACAAGAATTGAGGTGCTGGATGGAATCAAAGCAATTACCGGTATTGAACCTGAATATATAAACCTTGATTTAAAAAATAAAGCGTTGGTTGAGGCGTTTTTTGACCAGCACAAAATTGAAGGAGTAATACATTTTGCAGCTTCCAAGGCTGTTGGCGAAAGCGTGGAACAACCCTTAAAATATTATGAAAATAATATTTCCAGCCTTTTATATATGTTGGAATCCATGGAGAAACACAAGGTGTCAAACTTTATCTTTAGTTCCTCCTGTACCGTTTACGGTCAGGCCGATGAGCTGCCAATTACTGAGGATGCTCCGGTGAAACCTGCTGAATCCCCTTATGGTAACACGAAACAAATTGGAGAAGAAATTTTAAATGACCTGACCAGGGTAAGTGACTTGAAAGCCATTGCTTTGAGATATTTTAACCCCATTGGCGCTCATGAAAGTGGCCTTATTGGAGAGCTTCCCTTGGGAGTTCCCCAAAATCTTATTCCTTTTGTGACCCAAACAGCGGCTGGCTTTAGAAAAGAATTATCAGTCTTTGGGGATGATTATCCAACTCCCGACGGAACAGCTGTAAGAGATTATATCCATGTGGTTGATTTGGCTAAGGCTCATATTAGTGCCTTAAGAAGATTATTGGAAGGCAGGAACAAATCAAAAATGGAGTTTTTCAATATTGGAACGGGCAAGGGGAGTTCTGTTTTGGATGTGATAAAAGCTTTTGAAAAGGTTAGTAAGAAAGACCTGAACTATAAAATCGTATCGAGAAGAGAAGGTGATATAACCGCTGCCTATGCGGATACTTCACTGGCAAACAAAGAACTCAACTGGAAAGCCAACTTAGGACTCGAGGAGGCGCTTGCATCGGCCTGGCAATGGCAATTAAACCAAAATTGAAGTGGAATAAATCAGAGAAGAAGACTTCCTGAAGGATACCATCTTTTAAATCTGCAAAATAGTATCACATGAAAAACATATTAATAACCGGCGGGGCGGGATTTATTGGTTCTCACGTAGTTCGTTTATTCGTTAACAAATATCCGGAATACCAGATTTATAATCTCGACGCACTTACCTATGCGGGTAATTTAGAAAATATCAAGGACCTTGAAAAGGCGTCTAATTATACATTTATAAAAGGAAATATTAAGGACATAGAATTTATCAATAAGCTTTTCATCCAGTATCATTTTGATGCGGTCATCCATCTGGCGGCCGAAAGCCATGTTGATCGGTCTATCACGAACCCTAACGATTTTATTGAGACGAATGTACTCGGAACAGCAAATCTACTCAACGCCTTTAAGGACCCTAATGCGGAAGGCCCTAAGAATAAATTGTTCTACCATGTTTCTACCGATGAGGTGTATGGTTCTCTGGGGAAAACAGGATTGTTTAAGGAGACCACTTCTTATGACCCTCAATCTCCTTATGCAGCGTCAAAAGCGGCTTCTGATCATTTGGTAAGAGCTTATGGCAACACTTATGGTTTACCCTTTATCATCAGTAATTGTTCAAATAATTATGGGGCAAATCAATTCCCGGAAAAACTAATTCCCCTTTTTATCAATAATATAAAACATAACAAACCGCTTCCTGTATATGGCGACGGGAACTATACGCGAGATTGGTTATACGTATTGGATCATGCCATTGCTATTGATGAAATTTTCCATCGCGGGACCAGGGGAGAAACCTATAATATTGGCGGTTTTAATGAATGGACAAACCTTAATTTGATCAAGCTGCTGTGCAGTCTAATGGATAAAAAGCTTCAAAGAGAAGAGGGAAGTTCAGAAAAACTGATCACTTATGTTAAGGATAGGGCAGGACATGACAGACGATATGCCATTGACGCCGGCAAGTTGAATAGTGAACTAGGCTGGAAGCCAACTGTTACCTTTGAGCAGGGATTAGAAAAAACACTGGATTGGTACCTGGCGAATGATGAATGGTTACAGAGCGTGACATCCGGATCCTATCAGGATTATTATCAAAAAATGTACAATTAGTTTTTTAGAAATCAAATTTATACTTGGCCCCGGCAAAAAACTGAAGGCCCTGAACTTTAAAATTTGTGTATACCTGGTAATTTTGACTTAGGATGTTATTAAAATTCACAAAAACATCGAATTTATCATTGATATGGTAGATTCCATTAAGGTTTACGTCAAAATAGGTTGCGTTTGTAACAATTGTACTGGAGGAAGGAATGATGGATAGTTCATCCTTTCTGTCGCTCGCAAAAAACAAATCTGCCCCGGCGCTCCATTTTTTTCTGGTGTATTTGGCCAGAAGGGTAGATTTAATCAAAGGTAAATTCCAGGCATCTGTTTCAGCATCCAGGCTATAGGAGTTAAATTCGATATTTCCACCGAACTTAAATTCCTTAAAAAGATCAAATATTATTTCTCCGTTAAAATTTATTGTATTTACATCATCATAGACTACCTGAAAGGAGTTAGCGGCCTCATAACCCTTTGTCACTTCAACTGATCCGTCAGTCAGAGAAGGATTCAATTTATAAAGCGGTTTGTCTTTTTCGCTCATATAGCCGGCTATCAGGTTGAACCTTATTTTGGAATTTAACAAACCTTTGATCCCTGCAAAGGCATTAAACTGTTGATTCGTTCTCTGCACAAAAAGCGTTGGTGAAACGAAGGGGTTTTCATAAACAAAATTCTTGTAGCTGTTCTGTTGCAGATCTCCGATCACACCCGCATAGGCTATCAAGGCTTCCTCGCTGATATTATAAGATGCGGTAATATTAGGATAAGCGTAGAATTTACTGCCATCAAAATCATTTGTAATACTATAATACAGTCTGGCCCCAAGATTTAGGGTAAGGTTATCTCTTAATAACTCAAAATTCGGGCTAAACCCAATATTAAAATAGGAGTAGGATAAATCATTGGTTTGGAAAAAATTATTTTCAAAATTACCGTTTAAGAATTCGAGACTTATTTCAGTATACATTAATTCACGACCAATAGGAAAATCAATGACGCTGTTCAAATCCACATGATTTTCCATGCTGCTGAATTTATCAAAAAAACTGCTGACTGAAATTTCTCCTTTATGAAACAAGGCATCAGAAAAGTCTATTTCACCTGCCAGAAAGATGTTAGTGTAATTTTGTTTTTCATCGATTGAATTCAATACAGTTTCTGAAAAGTCAATTTGATCCGAAAGCCCATACCAGTTGTTTGACATATACTTTACACCACCTTCAGCTTTCCAGTCAAAGGTCCGTTCTGACTGGGTATAAAATAGCTCAACATCCAGATTTGAAAAACTATCATCCAGTTCTACACCATCAATTCCCCCACTTGAAGAATGGTAATTTAAAAACCCTCCAAAATCATTGTATTTGTTGGAATTACCGTGTGCAAATATTTCTATGATCGGGGTTCCGTAATTTCCATATCCCGCTGAAATAAAGTTGTTGTAGAATCTTTCCTTTGGGGTCCTTTGCAGCGTTTTTGCCTTTCCTTTAGCCGGAGTGAAAGTTGACGCTACCGGCACGGAATTTATGGAATAGATAACTTCTTTCTTACCCTGCAGGTCAATACTATCGATTTCAGGTGCAATATTAATTTTAAAAGCCTCAGAAACCGTTGGTGAAAAAGGCTTTACAACGTTTATTTCTTCAGTAGCAATTTTTTCTTTTCCCTTTTTTTGAGAAAATACATGGCCTCCGATCAATAAAAACAGAAAAAATATTATTTTACTTTTCATTTGCTTATTTCTTCTTTATTCATTGTTTTCAATAATTACTGAAGAATTGGTTTTTGCTTCCTTAACCTTAATGATATTCAATTCAGTTTGAGCATCCTTAACCAGGTCTTCAAATTCAGAGAATTTTTGAATTACACTTTCCAGAATATAGGTAGCCTGATAGGCATCTTCAAGTTCATAAAAGTTTTTAGCCATAATAATTAAACCCTTACCTCCCCAATACCTAAACTGAGAAAACTCCGAAGCCAGTTTTTGAACTGAGACGTTTGATAATTTATAGTTGCCCTCCTCATTTTTAAAAAATGCGTCATAGTAGATGGCTTCTGCTTTTAGTTCTCCAGAAGTTGTTTCTTCTACGATTTTAAATGCATCCTGAGCCTTCAGAAAGTCTCCGGTAGCAAAGGCAGATCTGGCGATAATGATCTGAGCATCTGAGATGATTTTTGGTTCGAGTTTCTCATTTTCCATGACTTTTTCAGCGTACCCAACAGCAGTATCAAAGTTCTTCAAAGCATAGTTTCCTTTCATCAGATTACTCTGGGCAAAAATGATATTTTGCTCTGTTTCCGCCTCTTTTTCAAGCCTGGAGAGTATTTCAATGGCTCTATCCCAGTTTTCCTGATCCAAATAGAAATAAGCAACACTGATCAGCGACTTTTCCGTGAACTGATTTTTGTCCAATTCCAGAATTAATTCATAATAAGGAATTGCTTTAGCTTTTTGATCTGTTCTGGTATAGGCATCTGCAAGAAAAAAGTTTGCGGTAAGAAGGTATGCACCCTTTGGATATCGGTCAAGGTACTTTTGAAGGGACTCTATGGCTTTTGAGAGATTATTACTGAGATAAAACTGCTCAGCTGAAGCAAACATCGTATTTTCAATGTCATCATCCGTTACACTGATAAAGTCCACATTGCGAATAAATGTTTCATATTCATCGACTCTGCCTTGCTGCACGTAGATTTGTTTGGCGTTGCTAACAGCTTCTGTTGCCTCATCGGTACCCGGGTAATTATTGACAACGATTTTGTATTTTTCCAGAGCCTTGTCACTTTGATCAGCATTGAAATACACTAAGCCCTGCTTTAGTAAAGACTTTGAAACCAAAGAGCTCATTCTGTAATTAACCACCACCTCATCATAAGCCGCCATGGCTTTATCCACCTTATTTTGTTTTAAATAGGAGTTACCAAGCTCATAAAAGGCGTCGTCCCTTAGGGTAGATTTTAAATTTACCTCTGTAAAATTCAATAGGGCAGCTATTTTTTTGTCTGTTTCACCCATGTAACCATAGCAAAATGCAATTTGTAACTGGGCATAATCAACATCCGTATCATTGGCTTCAATTACCTTTTCGTAGGATGGAATTGCCTTAAAATAATTACTTAAGGCAAAAAAACAATCCCCAAGGCGGAGGTAGCTGTCGGTAATTAATTTTGTATTGTCTGATGCAAGAATGAATTCATTAAAATGCCCTCCGGCTTTATTATAGTCCTTTAATTGAAAATAAGTATAGGCCATATGGTATAAGAGGATCCTTTTTTCATTAAGGTCAAGGTTATCCGTAAATAATTTAAAGGCTTCGAAACTCTTCAAAGCATCTTCATATTTTTTCAATCTGTATTGAGATTCCCCTTTCCAAAACAAAGATTTAGCCTGATAACTTGAATTGGTGTTGGCGTCGATTGATAAATCAAAATTGACAATTGCCTTTTCATAATTTTCTTCATTGAACAATTGAATGCCATATAAATAGGCAACCTTTGAATAGGCTTCTATATTTTCAGAATCCTTATTTTTTAAATAATCGAGTGCTCCCTGAAAATCACTTACGGCCAGATAGGCACTGATCAAATAGTCTTTTATTTCGGATTGATCAATCTCTTCCGGATAAGCTTCGATATATTCTTGTATTACTTCTGCGATGCTTTTATATGGGTTCCCGATTTCATAACTTAATTTCGCATAATTCAACCAGGCATCCTGTTTAATTTCAGGATTGAAATCCATTTGTTTTGCATTTCTAAAGGCATTTAGGGCCTCCTGTTTTCTATCATTTTTAAGATAACATTCAGCCATATGATAGTAGGCATTCTGAGAAACAGCATTGTTTCCATCGATGATTTTTGTAAACCAGATCAGCGCATCATCGTAGTTTTTTTGTTGATAATAGGCATAACCCAAAAGGTAATAGTCCGTGTTATTAAATTTGCCTTTTTTACCCTTGTATTCCAAGAGATAAGGAATAGCGTTGTCGAACTCATTTAGGTTAAAATAACTCTCTCCTATGATTTTATTTAATTCTGATAGCTGAATTCCATTGGACTCTTGCAACAAAGGCTGAGCGGCATCTATGGCTGCCTGAAATTTTCCAGTTTTAAATTTAATATTCGCCATATAATAAGGGATTTCATCGTCATAGCCCTTATTACCCGCCACTTGATTCAAATATTTATCGGCTTCAACATAATCGTCATCCTGGTACGCCATATAGCCAACATAATATTTGGCCTGGGCCCCATATTTTTCAGAATTTAACAATTTTGAAAAGTATTTCTTGGAATTGGCAAAACTGCCAACGGCAAACATGGCATAGCCTTTTTTAAAGGTGAACTCCTCTTGGTTATAGCCTGTCAAATTGTTTTCGTTAACCTTGGAAAACCATTTTAAAGCATAAGAATAATTGTTGTTGTTGAAATAATAATCCCCTACTTCTAAAAAGGCGGTATTTCTTTTGGTACTTGTCGGAAATTTTTCAAAAAAAGTATTCATTAACTCATCAGCATTCCTTTGTTTTAACCTAATGGCGCAAAAAGCCTCATAATAATAGGACCTGGCTTTTAATTCGGAAGCTTGATCGAAGGAGTTTTTTATTTTTGCAAAAATCAGCTGAGCAGCCACATAATCTTTACTGGAGTAAAGGCTCATAGCATGATTGAAATCAACCAGTTCATGCGTATATATTTTTGATTCCTGAGCATGGCCTAAATTGATCGCAAGAAATATGTAAAAGATAAATATCTTAAGAAGTTTCATTAATTATAATCCGTTATAAAAATCAAAAATAGTATTTAGATTATTTAGCTAACGTCAAATAATAGATAAATTGTAAAATTGTTCATTAGTTCAACATATTGTTGAAAAGTCTCGTTAGAAACTGGGATTAACCCTGTCATTCATTTATGAGCTCATTCATAAATTCGTTAAAATCTTCAACAAATCTTTCATAGAAAATACCTGTAGCCGGACCATTGAAGCCTGTGTGAATTCGCCTTACTTTACCCTTTTTGTCAATAATGATGGAAGTTGGAAAAGAGATAACTTTGTTGAGCATAGGTAATGATGCAGACGCAGATTCAGTAGTTGATGTTCCGGCAATAAGGAAATCATAGGGAACATCCATTTTTTGTTTCATGGTAAGGACTCGGTTTTTGGCATAGTCAAAATCCGGTTTTACCTCATAGGCCAGCCCAATGATTTCCACCCCTCTTGAAGAATTCTTTTTATACCATTCAGATAAAAACCTTGTCTCATCCATACAATTAGGGCACCAGGTACCCAAGATTTGTAAAATAACAATCTTGTCTTTGTACTTATCATTCTTTAATGAAGTTAGATTTCCATCGAGATCGGGAAATGAGAAATCAATGCTATCATAACCCTCTTTTAAATAGGTAAGCGAATTAGGATCAGGCAATTCAACAGTGTCATTTTTTTGGGAAACAAACGTCTTATAACCTGTTTTACCAGACCAGTACTCTCCCTTCAGCAGAGAATCATTCTCTACAAAAGCCTTGAACCTAAAGATATGATTCCCGTCAAAAGTAAAGAGGTACATCGTATCCTTAACCGTATACCCATCCAAAAATCTATAGTCTCCCGTTTTCGTCAAAAAGGTCCCTATAAGTAAACTGTCTTCTTTTTTAAAAATCCCAACAGCATCAGTTTCTTTTCCGCTATTATCCGTAAAAACAGTCTCCCAGGTTCCATCAAACTTGTCGGAGCTGTTCATCTGATCAAACCTGCCTTTTTTACCGTGGACTGCTCTAAAAGGAAGTATATAATTATCTGCATAATTCTTGATGTAGGAACCAACCAGACTGTCTTTATATATTTTGGCCTTGATGCTTATATCAAAAATATGCATATTAAAAAAAAGGGAATCCCCAAGAATGTCTACTGCATCGATATCCAACTTTTCATTGCCATTAATGAGTTTGATGCTATATGAGCCATCTGTTTTATCAACCTCAAAATTAAATGGGATTGTATTCTCCTGGGCTACTAATTCACCTCTCCAGATTCCTGGCTTTAATCCGATTTCAGGCAGCGGTTCACTACAAGAGTTCAAAAGGCATATATGCAATAAAAGAACTAAAGTTCCGGCGGTCAATTTATTCATTAAAATTTTCATCATTTCCAATTTATATTCTATACCTGATACTTTTTTGCCATTTTCATTTCAATGACAAGATATTTGAGTTAGTCGTTAATTTTCGCATTTCCTCTCAAAACCCTTACAATCAAAAAAAAAGAAAAGCACGGAATATCTCTTTCATTTTTTTGAATCAAATATAAGGAACTTTATTATTTCAAATTTAAACATTAAGTTTGT